>WBZO01001923.1_pt1 | contig 29541 bp, 24 predicted proteins | sample 5204261 | NCBI WGS metagenome assembly WBZO01 (sample SAMN12412400, study PRJNA552823) | activated sludge metagenome | isolation source: activated sludge from anammox sidestream of wastewater treatment plant... | place: USA: North Carolina | collected 2017-09
AGTATTTACAATTGTACCTTGATGAATTTTGTTACAAGCTTAATCGAAGGTATTTTGGTGGGGTAATGTTCGATAGATTAACAGTAGCAGTAGTTAATGGCAACTGGCATGAAAAAGGATGAGCATATTTTTTAATTTTATTTTTTTACTAAATGTTTAAATAAACTTAGCTTTACTTTATTTTTCTATAAAATATTTATTCATTAATGATTCCTAAAGATACCATAGCCAAAATTATTGATGCAGCAGAAATTGTTGATGTTATCAGTGATTTTGTTTCATTAAAAAAGAAAGGGGTAAATTATTTAGGAAACTGTCCTTTTCATAATGAAAAAACACCTTCTTTTACCGTATCCTCGGTAAAGGGTATTTATAAATGCTTTGGATGCGGAAAGTCAGGTACATCAGTTAACTTTATTATGGAACATGAAGGCCTTACCTATCCCGAAGCTTTGCGTTTTTTGGCGCGTAAATACAATATCAAAGTTGAAGAGGTTGAACAAACTGCCGATGAAATAAAAGAACAAAATGCCAAGGAAAGTATGATGTTGTTAACAGCCTATGCACAACAACAATTTACACACAACTTATGGCATAGCGAAGAAGGAAAAAATATTGGCTTATCGTATTTTAAAGAAAGGGGCTTTAGTAAACAAACTATTGAAAAATTTCAACTGGGCTATGCTTTGGAAAACCGTAAAGCCTTTACAGATAAAGCTGTTACCGATGGCTATTTAATAGAGTTCTTAACGGCTACGGGCCTTACCATTGAAAGTGAAGACGGCAGGCATTTTGACCGATTTGCCGGCAGAGTAATGTTTCCAATATTAAATATTAGTGGTCGTCCTATTGCCTTTGGAGGGCGTATTTTAGGAAATAACAAAAAGCTGGCTAAGTACCTCAACTCGCCCGAAAGTCAAATATATCATAAAAGTAATATACTCTATGGTTTGTTTCAGGCAAAAAAATCAATAGTTGAGAAAAACAATTGTTATTTGGTAGAAGGATATACCGATGTTATAAGCTTATCGCAAGCAGGTATAGAGAATGTTGTAGCCTCCTCGGGAACTTCTTTAACAACCGAACAAATCAGGCAAATAAGACGCTTTAGTCCTAATGTTACAGTAATGTATGATGGAGATAATGCCGGAATTAAAGCTTCGTTTCGTGGAATAGACTTAATACTGAATGAAGGTTTAAACGTAAAAGTTATTTTGTTTCCTGATGGCGAAGATCCTGATTCCTTTGCACAAAAGCATACACAAGAAGACTTAATTTTGTTTTTGGAAAAAAATGCAGTTGACTTTATTACTTTTAAAACAAATTTGTTGCTTAACGAAACACAAAACGATCCATACGCAAAAGCACAACTAATTAATGAAATTGTAGAAAGCATAAGTGTTATCCCCGATAGTATTGCACGCTCGTTATATACCAAAGAATGTGCCCGGATTATGCAGGTAGAAGAACAACTTTTGTTGAACACCCTAAATAAATTATTACGCCAAAAACGTATTAAGGAAATTAAAGAGGATATTATACACGTTGAGGATACCGAAGCGCATACCGGGTTTGAATTGCCTGCCCCACCACCCGAAAAAGTAAGTGGAACTCCTGAATTGGAACTGGCTATGGTTGAATCGGAAATAATACGTTTGCTTTTATTGTACGGAGCTGAAAAAATAAAGTTTGATTATATTGATGAAAATGAAATACCACAAGTAAGCGAAATTCATTTGGCTTCCTATATTTTTACTAACCTGTTAGAAAATGAAATAACCTTTGACGATTTAACTTACAATGCTGTTTTTACTGAATATATGAACGAGGTTAATCAGGGAAATTTCTTAAAAATAGAATATTTTCTGGCGCACGAAAATGTTGAAATACGTGATGTGGCAGCTATGGCATTAGTTGACATGAACCAACTTAGTCCTAATTGGGAATCAAAATATCATCTCATTGTAAAAAATAAAGATGCCGATTTAAAGCAAGTCATTATAAATACTATTGATCGTCTAAAACAAAAGCACCTGCTGCGTATGCTACATCAAGTGCAGGAAGAAATAAAAAACTGTAAAGAGGAAGAAAAAATGCAAGACTTATTAGTGGAATATAAAACCTTGTTGGATATGAAAGAGCTATTATTTGGAGAAACAGGAACTACTATATCGCACTAAATATAAATTTATGAACAGAATAACCGCTTTAACCTATAGTTTATTTTCGGGTATCTTATTAAGTGCTGCATGGCCGGTGGCGGGCTTTTTTCCTATTATATTTTTTGCATGGCTCCCTTTACTTTATGTTGAGGATGAAATTTGCAACAATTACCAAACTAAAGGGAGCTTCTTTACATATAGCCTTATAGCTATGCTTGCATGGAATCTGCTTACTACCTGGTGGGTAAAAAATGCTTCATTGGGTGGCGCTGTCATGGCTATTGTTGCAAATAGTTTGTTGATGACATTAGTACTCACCTTTTTTCATTGGGTAAAACTAAAAAAAGGCAACAAGTATGGATATGCGGCATTTATTGCCTTTTGGATGACATTTGAATATATACATTTGCGTTGGGACATTACCTGGCCTTGGCTAAATCTTGGAAACTGTTTTGCCGGAAATATTAAAATTATTCAATGGTACGAGTTTACAGGTACTTTTGGTGGTACACTTTGGGTACTGGTGGTAAATATTTTATTGTTTCGTTTAATAAAAAACTATAGAAACAAATTGCCAATAAAAAAGTTAGCTGTCATTATTGGGCTTACTTTATTCATTCCTATACTTATTTCGTTGCTGGTGTATTATAGTTATAATGAAAAATATGCTCCTCTCAAGGCAGTTATAGTTCAACCCAATATTGACCCCTATAACGAAAAATTCAGTAATCTGAGCTCCGAAGAACAGCTTCAAAAATTATTAAGCTTAGCCATAAAAAAATTAGATACTGAAACCAACTTTCTAATTGCCCCTGAAACAGCTATAGTTGACTATTTATGGGAAAATAAAATTCATGAGTCGCCTGATATTAAAATGTTAGATTCACTGATTAAAATTTATCCCCAATTAAATGTCTTAATAGGGGCTTCAACACTGCAAACTTTTGGTCCGGGACAAGCCATATCGTTAACAGCACGTAAGTTTTACGATAGCAACGAGTATTACGACTCCTATAATACAGCTTTGCAACTTAACCATACTCCTAATATTCAAATATATCATAAATCAAAACTTGTTCCGGGAGTAGAGAAAATGCCTTGGCCATCAGTTTTCAAATACTTTGAAAAATTTGCCATTGATTTGGGCGGTATAAGCGGAAGCCTTGGTACTCAAGAAGAACGCGAAGCTTTTTTTACGACCGATAAAAAATTTGCTGCCGCCCCAATTATTTGTTACGAGTCGGTTTATGGCGAATATGTTGGGGAATATATTAAAAAAGGAGCCAATTTTTTGGCCATTATTACCAATGATGGTTGGTGGGGCGACACTCCGGGTTATAAGCAACATTTAGAATACGGAAGTTTAAGAGCCATTGAAACTCGCAGAAGCATACTTCGTTCGGCCAACACAGGTATTTCTGCGGTTATTAACCAAAGAGGCGAAATAGTACAAAAAACCAACTGGTGGATTGAAGATGCGCTAACAACAACTATAAACACCAACCAAAAAATTACTTTTTACACGCGTTTTGGCGACTACCTAGGTGTAATAGCCATAATGTTTTCTATTGTTGTTATAATATCCACTTTAGGCTTCAATACAAAATTCAAGGCGAAATAAAATTAAAATTCTCCACTTCAACTAAAAAACATCAATGAGTATAACATATTTTCTGGCATCATAGTAATAAGTCTAAATTTATCAATATCCTCAAATAATTTCAATCAATTAATAATCAGAGAATTGCACTTTTAGGATATTTTTTCTAATTTACACCAATTTATACAAAAAAAAGTGTACTTTTGCGCCCGAAAATATAAATACTGTAGTAAAAAACAGCTAAATTAACTATACATGTCTAAGCAAACAGGTAAAATCACACAAATTATTGGTCCGGTAATTGACGTTAGTTTTGATACCGAAAACGGAAAACTTCCTCAAATTCTTGATGCTTTGGAAATTACCAAAGAAAATGGCCAAAAAATTATTTTGGAATGTCAACAACATATAGGGCAAGATACAGTACGTACCATTGCCATGGATAGTACCGATGGTTTAAGCCGTGGTATGGAAGTAGTGGCTAAAGGAAACCCTATTTCAATGCCAACCGGTGATAAAGTGAAAGGCCGTTTATTTAACGTGGTGGGTGAAGCCATTGATGGAATAGATACCATTACTGGCGATGGAGGTTATCCAATCCACCGCTCAGCTCCAAAGTTTGAAGAGCTATCAACTGCTTCGGAGGTTTTATTTACAGGTATCAAAGTTATTGACTTACTTGAACCTTACGCCAAAGGAGGTAAAATTGGGTTATTTGGTGGTGCCGGTGTAGGTAAAACAGTACTTATCATGGAGTTGGTAAATAATATTGCCAAAGCTTATTCCGGTTTATCTGTGTTTGCCGGAGTAGGCGAACGTACTCGTGAAGGTAATGACTTATTACGTGAGTTTATCGAATCGGACGTAATCAAATACGGTACCGAGTTTAAACATAGTATGGAAAAAGGAGGATGGGATTTATCTAAAGTTGACAAAGAAGCTTTAAAAGACTCAAAAGCCTCATTAGTATTCGGACAAATGAATGAGCCTCCGGGAGCTCGTGCCCGTGTTGCCTTGTCGGGTCTTACCATGGCTGAGTATTTCAGAGATGGTGACAATCAAGGAGGCGGCCGCGATATATTATTCTTTATTGACAATATTTTCCGTTTCACCCAAGCCGGTGCCGAAGTATCTGCACTCTTAGGACGTATGCCTTCTGCGGTAGGTTACCAACCTACATTATCAACCGAAATGGGTGCTATGCAAGAACGTATTACCTCAACTAAACGTGGTTCTATTACCTCTGTACAAGCCGTATATGTACCTGCCGATGACTTAACCGACCCTGCTCCTGCTACTACATTTGCCCACCTTGATGCTACAACAGTATTAAGCCGTAAAATTGCAGAGCTAGGTATTTATCCTGCGGTTGACCCATTAGACTCAACATCACGTATCTTAACGCCCGCTGTATTAGGTGATGCTCACTATAATACGGCACAGCGTGTTAAAGAAATCTTACAACGCTACAAAGAATTACAAGATATTATTGCCATCTTAGGATTAGACGAATTGTCTGAAGAAGATAAGTTGGTGGTGCACCGTGCAAGACGTGTTCAGCGTTTCTTATCTCAACCTTTCCATGTAGCCGAGCAATTTACCGGATTAAAAGGTGTACTTGTTCCTATTGAAGATACTATTAAAGGGTTTAATATGATTATGGATGGTGAAGTTGATGAATACCCTGAAGCAGCTTTTAACCTTGTAGGTACAATTGAAGAAGCTATAGAAAAAGGTAAGAAATTAATTGCCGAGTCAAAATAATTATACAAACTATTCAATAATTATCTGATGTTTTTAGAAATCATAAGCCCTGATAAGAAACTTTTTGAAGGCGACATTAAATCCGTAACTCTACCGGGAAGTGATGGTTTATTGGGAATATTAAATAATCATGCTCCTATGATTAGTGCACTGAAAGCCGGAAAAGTGAAAATTACAGATAACTCAGGCGTTCAAACCTTTACCATTAAAGGTGGAGTAGTTGAAGTTCTAAAAAACAAGATTATTGTTTTGGCCGAATAATAACTTATTCAAGAAATATTTATTTAGTAGCACCACCTTTGTGGTGCTATTTTTGTTTTAGGACAATAGGTGATATACTATAAAGCTGCCTATGTAAGCCATAAATGACATAAATGCAAATTGTATGATCGGCCACTTTATGCCGCCTGTTTCTTTATATACCACAGCAATAGTACTCATACATTGCAAGGCAAAGGCATAAAAAATCATTAATGAAAAGGCAACTGCAGTGCTGTACATTGGTTTACCTGTTAACGGATTAATAGCTTCTTTCATTTTTACCCTTATACTTCTTTCATCAGCATCATTCCCTACACTGTATATAGTAGCCATAGTACCTACAAAAACCTCACGTGCCGCAAAACTTGTTACCAAACTAATTCCAATCTTCCAATCAAAACCCAATGGAGCAATAATAGGCTCAATGGCCTTACCGGCTATTCCGGCATAAGAAGCCTCTAACTGTTCAGAAGCAATTTTATTCTTTATTTCAGGGTCAGCAAGGTCGGCATGGCTGTTTACATATTTTTGTTCTATCTCCTGCATACGATTACCCGGAGCATATGAAGCCATTAACCATAACACAACCGATACGGCAACAATTATTTTTCCTGCCTCAAGAATAAATATTTTTACTTTATCAAAAATAACAAACAAAACATGCTTTGTTTGTGGAACACGATACACCGGAAGCTCCATTATAAAATAGCTGTGCTCACGGCTCTTAATTAGGTACTTTAATACAAAGGCCGCCAATATAGCTGCCAAAAATCCTATTAAATATAGTGACATCAGCACTAATCCTTGTATATTAAGAAAACCCCATACTTTGGTTGAAGGTACCACTAAAGCAATAAGCAAGGTATAAACAGGTAACCGGGCACTACAACTCATAAGTGGCGTTACCAAAATAGTAATTAAACGCTCTTTAGTATTACTAATGGTGCGAGCTCCCATTATAGCAGGTACAGCGCAAGCCACTCCGCTAATCAGCGGAATAACAGATTTCCCGTTTAGTCCAAACTTTCGCATCAGTTTATCCATAATAAAACTAACACGTGCCATATACCCGCTGTCTTCCAGTATAGCAATAAAGGCAAATAAAAATGCTATTTGAGGAATAAATACAATAACACCACTTAACCCGGCTAATATTCCCTTGGTAATAATATCATTTAAAATACCCGGGGGCATAGTATTCCCAACCATCTCACTAAACCATATAAACAAGTTTTCAATCCACTCCATTGGTAAAGCACTAAACGAAAAAATAAACTGGAAAATACAAAACAGGATAAGCAAAAAAACAATAAACCCCCATACCTTATGAGTAAAAATATTATCTAGTTTTTGAGTTAATGTACTAACCTCCCGTGCCTCATAACTTACACATTGTTGTATAATTTCAGCTATATTCTTATATCTGTTTACCGATTCGTTAGTTTGCAATTGAATTATATCAACTTTGCTTTCTTTAAAGAAATCCTCCAGCCCTACATTCCGCTTAAAGTTTAAATCCAATAAATTATTAATATATAAAACAAATGCATCAAAATCACTATTGGCATTAATATTTTCCTTTAATTCCGACCACCTAAGTGTACTAAATTTTGAAATATCTAATTGTGGTTTTCCTTGCTTTGGTTCATAGTTTGCAATTACACTTTTTAATTTTGTTATCCCCTCACCCTGCTTTGAGTTTACACTTACCACAGGTACACCTAACATTTGCGAAAGCTTAGTTTCATCAATTACTATGGTTCTCTTTAAGGCCTCATCAATCATGTTCAACACAAGGATAACAGGTAATCCGGTATCAATAAGTTGTGTACACAAATACAAACTGCGTTTTAAATTGGTAGAGTCGGCTACCATCAGTGTTACATCAGGATAATCAGCATTTTGCTTGTTACTAAGTACTTCGGTGGTAACTTGCTCATCTATTGACTTAGGAAACAAACTATAAGTTCCGGGTAAATCAATAATTTCAATTTTTTGCTTATTGGGAAGCACACAAATACCTTTATGAATATCTACCGTAACGCCAGGAAAATTACCTGTTTTTTGCCGCAATCCCGTAAGCATATTAAACAGGGTTGATTTACCGCTGTTAGGATTACCGGCCATAGCCAATCGCTTAACTTTTATTGAATTGCCTTCAGAAATACTGCTCACCCTAATTTTTATAAATTTGAAACAACCACCTGAGAGGCCTCATTTTTTCTAAGACTTAGTGAGTATCCGGCAACTTGAATGGCAATTGGATCACCCAAAGGGGCTACTCTTTCTAGAAATACCTTTTCACCGGGCAAGCAGCCCATTTCCATTAGCTTTAAAGCAATATTTTGTTCTTTGAATTGCAAAATGATGGCTTGCTCTCCAACTCTTAAATCTGATAATAATAATTCAGCCATGATACACTTAATGTTAGCCAACAAATTTAAATTAATTCTTAATAAGAAATAATCCCATAAAAAAGGTATTTTCAACAAATCCTAATAAATTATACATACAAGATATAAGAACAAATATTTTATCCTTATAATGTTTACTTTTGCGCCTCAGTATTTAATGAAAATATATGCGAAAACTCAGTAACAGCGAATTGTTGCGTAAAAGCCCCGATGAATTTAAGCAAGCCCAAAAAACACCGGTTGTATTAGTGCTCGATAATGTAAGAAGCTTAAATAATGTAGGTTCTGTTTTTCGTACGGCCGATAGCTTTTTGTTGGAAGCAGTTTATTTATGCGGTATTACCGGAACCCCACCTCATAAAGATATTCAGAAAACAGCCCTGGGAGCCACTGCTACCGTTAATTGGAAATATTATAAAACTACCGAAGAGGCTGTTGAAGAATTACAAACCCATAAATATCAGGTTTTTGCCATTGAACAAGCCGAAGGAAGTGAAATGTTGCATCAACTCCAATTCAACTTTTTGCAAAAAATAGCCTTTGTTTTTGGTAATGAAATCAGTGGCGTTTCACAATCAGTTATTAACTTGTGTCATAGCTGTATTGAAATACCCCAATCGGGCTTTAAACACTCCCTCAATATTTCGGTAGCCACCGGTATTGTTTGTTGGGAAGCTTATCGGCAATTTCTTTTATGGCAAAATTCCATATAATACCCTCTAAAGTCATTGTATTAATGGGGCTTCGGTTTCAATAAAAAGCCTAAGTACCTTTGAATTATCTGCAAAATTAATTCTTCATAACAGTTGCAATTCAGCACTAAAAATTGTAATTTCGCGCGCTTAATAGAAAGGCAATCTATTACTAATTAATTTATTAGCATAGCAGAAGCTGCTTTTTATACGCGATATAGGATTATTATGACTAATTATAAAACATATAACCAATTAAACCTTCCCGAAGTGGCTATTGAGGCGCAGAAAAAATGGGAAGCAGAAAATACTTTTGACCAATCTATTGAAACCCGAGAAGGAAAAGCCCCATTTGTTTTTTACGAGGGGCCTCCGAGTGCCAACGGATTACCGGGTATTCACCATGTTATGGCTCGTACCATTAAAGATATTTTTTGTCGTTATAAAACACTAAAAGGTTATCAGGTTAAGCGCAAAGCCGGTTGGGATACACATGGATTGCCGGTTGAGCTGGGTGTGGAGAAATCATTAGGCATAACCAAAGAAGATATTGGTACTAAAATTACCGTTGAGCAATACAACTTGGAATGTCGTAAAGATGTAATGAAATATACCGATGTATGGATTACCCTGACCCAAAAAATGGGCTACTGGGTAGATATGCAAAATCCGTACATTACCTATAACAATAAATATATTGAAAGTGTTTGGTGGTTATTAGCACAATTGTACAAAAAAAATGTTTTATATAAAGGCTATACTATTCAACCTTATTCGCCTGCTGCCGGCACCGGGCTTTCATCGCACGAGTTAAATCAGCCGGGGTGTTACCGAGATGTAAAAGACCGTACAGCCGTGGCAATGTTTAAAATAGTAAATAATACACTTTCCGAATCATTATTTACCAAAACAAACTGTACCGATATTTATTTCCTTGCTTGGACAACTACCCCTTGGACTTTGCCCTCAAACACCGCTTTAGCGGTAGGAAAAAAGATAAATTATGTACTAGTAAAAACATACCACCCATACCTATTCAAAGTGGTTAACGTTGTTCTGGCCAAAGATTTATTAGATAAATATTTTCCTGCTAAGAACAAAGACCTAAGTTTTGAAACTTACAAAGAAGGTGATAAAAATATTCCTTTTGAAGTGATTGCCGAAATAAAAGGCGAGCAATTATTGGGTATTTCGTACCACCAATTATTGCCTTTTGCACAACCCGAGAATGGTGATGCGTTTAAAGTTATTCCTGGCGATTTTGTAACTACTGTGGACGGAACAGGTATTGTACACATGGCGCCTAGCTTTGGTGCTGACGATTTCAGAGCAGCACAACAAAGTGGTATAGGTTCCTTAACTTTAGTTGATAAACGTGGAAAATTTTTACCACAAGTAAGTGATGGTATATTTTTATACGGAAACGAATATGTAAAAGAAGCCTATTTAAGTGCCGAAGAGTTAGAGCAAGAGTTTCAGCATCAAAAGAAAGTTTTGGAAAGTAACGGAAAAATTAAAGAGCTGAAAAACTATTTGAGTGTAGATGAACGCATTATTTTAAAACTGCAAGAAGAAGGAAAACTCTTTAAAAAAGAAAGCTATGAACATAGCTATCCGCACTGTTGGCGTACTGATAAACCTGTATTGTACTACCCGCTCGATTCCTGGTTTATTAAAACAACAGACTTTAAAGAAAGAATGATTGAGCTAAATAACACCATTAACTGGAAACCTGAATCAACAGGTTCGGGACGATTTGGAAACTGGCTTGAAAATTTGAATGACTGGAATTTATCACGTTCACGCTTTTGGGGTATTCCTATTCCTATTTGGACCAGCGAAGATAAAACCGAACAAATTTGTATTGAGTCTGCCGAGCACCTTAAAGCAGAAATAGACAATGCCATAAGCAAAGGATTTATGACTTCTAATCCGTTGGCTGCTTTTGTTCCCGGAAATAATGATGAAGATAATTATAATACCTTTGATTTACATAAACCTTATGCTGACAATATTGTATTAGAACGTAACGGTAAAAAACTTTTCCGTGAAACCGACCTGATAGATGTTTGGTTTGACTCAGGCGCCATGCCGTATGCTCAGGTGCACTACCCCTTTGAGAACAAAGAACTAATTGATAAAAATTTATATTATCCGGCCGATTTTATTGCTGAAGGTGTTGACCAAACCAGAGGATGGTTTTTTACGCTACATGCTATTGCAGCCATGTGTTTTGATTCAGTAGCATATAAAAATGTTGTAAGCAATGGCTTGGTACTTGATAAAAACGGCCAAAAAATGAGCAAACGATTGGGAAATGCTGTTGATCCTTTTCAAACCATTGATAAATACGGCCCCGATGCTACACGTTGGTATATGATTACCAATGCAGCTCCTTGGGATAATTTAAAATTTGATGTGGAGGGCATTAGTGAGGTGCAACGTAAATTTTTCGGCACTTTACACAATACCTATTCATTCTTTGCCTTATACGCTAACGTAGATGGATTTAGCTATAAAGAAGAAAACATTCCGCTTCATCAACGTCCCGAAATTGATCGCTGGATTATTTCAGAGCTAAATACCCTAATCAAAAATGTAGAGCAGGCTTATGATGAGTATGAACCACACCGTGCAGGCAGGTTAATTGAAGAATTTGTAGATGAACATTTGAGTAACTGGTATGTTCGTTTGTGCAGAAGACGCTTCTGGAAGGGCGATTACAGTAATGATAAAGTAGCCGCTTATCAAACACTTTATACCTGTTTGGAAACAATCAGCATTTTATTTTCTCCTATTGCTCCATTCTTTGCCGAGAGGTTGTTTGGCGACCTCAATGCTGTAACACAAAAAATAAAATCACCATCAGTACATTTAAGCAATTTTCCTAAATATAATCCACAGGAAGTTGATAGTACATTAGAACAAAAAATGGAACTGGCTCAGAAAATATCTTCTATGATATTAGCTATTCGCAAAAGAGAAAACATTAGAGTAAGACAACCATTGGCAAAAATCCAAATTCCGGTGTTGAATGATGATATTAAGTCAAAAATTGAGGCCGTAAAAGATTTAATATTATCAGAAGTAAATGTTAAAGAAATGGATTTGGTGAATGAAGATCAGACCCATATTGTAAAAAATCTGAAACTTAATTTTAAAACCTTAGGTAAAAAGTATGGTAAGTTTATGAAAAACATTCAGGACTATACCGCTAAAAATGAGCAACAGATGATTAAAGAACTAGAATTAAACAACAGCTATGTTTTTAGTTTGGATAATAACAATATCGAAATTGAATCGGAAGATGTGCAAATTATTCCGGTAGATATTCCGGGATGGAAAACCCTAAATAATGGGGCATTAACTGTAGCTTTAGATATTGTGATTACCGAAAAATTACGCGAGGAAGGTATAGCACGTGAGTTGGTAAACAGAATACAAAATTTGAGAAAAGAACTAAGATTTGATTTAACCGACCGCATAATATTGAAAATCAAATCACAAAATGAAATTAAATCAGCAGTATTAAATAATTTAGACTATATTTGCACCGAAATTTTAGCCAATAAAATTGATTTTATTGAACAAGCCCCCTCGTCAGAGGCTGTATCAGTTGAATTAGAAGAAGGCTTAGGTGCTGTAGTACAAGTAGTTAAAGTATAATATTAAAAGTTTTAGATATGGCAAAGAAAATTCAGAAAGCAGCAAAAGCTCCGGCAAAAAAAACTTCAAAGCCGGTAGCTAAAAAAGCTACTAAAGCTGTGGCCAAAAAAGCAACTAAACCTGTTGCTAAAAAAGTTGCCAAACCAGTGGCAAAGAAAGCTTCAAAACCGGTAGCTAAAAAAGTGGTTAAACCGGCAGCCAAAAAAGCAACTAAACCTGTTGCTAAAAAAGTTGCCAAACCAGTGGCAAAGAAAGCTTCAAAACCGGTAGCTAAAAAAATGGTTAAACCGGCAGCCAAAAAAGCAACTAAACCCGTTGCTAAAAAAGTAACTAAAGTTGCACCTAAAAAAGCTGCTAAACCCGTTGCTAAAAAAGTAACTAAAGTTGCACCAAAAAAGGCAGCTAAACCCGTTGCTAAAAAAGTAACTAAAGTTGTGGCCAAAAAAGTAGCTAAACCCGTTGCTAAAAAAGCAACTAAAGTTGCACCAAAAAAGGCAGCTAAACCCGTTGCTAAAAAAGCAACTAAAGTTGCACCAAAAAAGGCAGCTAAACCCGTTGCTAAAAAAGTAACTAAAGTTGCACCAAAAAAAGCAGCCAAACCCCTTGCTAAGAAAGTTGCTAAACCTGTTAAAAAAACAGTAAAACCGGTTGCCAAAAGTGTTGCTAAGCCAATTAAAAAGACCGATAAGACCTCAAACAAAGAGGTGGTTAAACCTATTGTAGTAAAGGTAGCAGCCAAAAGAGGTCGCAAACCTAATAAACCAATTGTTGAGTCTGCTTTATCAAAAAAACCAATTACTATTGATCAAATCATTGAAGCCAATAAAATTCCAATAGAGAAGAGTTTTCCGCAAACAAAACGCGAAATAAAAGCTACTTCAAGACCTTCTATTGATAGTGCTGATATGTTAGGCACCAACAAACCGGTGAAAGCTCCAATTATTGGTAAAACCAAATTTACCGATGAAGAACTCGAAGAGTTTAGAGAATTGATTAACAAAAAATTATCAGAAGCTGAAAGAGATTATGAATTATTGAAAGATACCCTTTCACACCGCGATAATAATGGCACAGATGATACCTCTCCTACTTTCAAACTTCTTGAAGATGGTTCTGAGGTAATGTCAAAAGAAGAAACCACGCAATTAGCTATTCGTCAGGAAAAGTTTATCCAAAACTTAAAAAATGCTTTAATACGTATTGAGAATAAGACCTATGGAGTTTGCCGAGCTACCGGTAAAATGATTTCCAAAGAAAGGCTTAGAAGTGTACCACATGCTACTCTTAGTATTGAAGCCAAAAGAGAACAACAATAATTGATTGAAAAATAAGTCAGAAACAATAAAGGCATACTACTTCGGTAGCTATGCCTTTTAAATTGAATAATTAGAATAATATTTATTTGTGAAAAAGCCCTTACTCCTTATCATTATCATTTTGATTATTGATCAAGCCCTTAAATTATGGATAAAAAGCAATATGTACTTAGGTCAAGAATATGTAATTTTTCCCAATTGGGCTATAATACATTTTACCGAGAACAATGGTATGGCCTTTGGTATGGAACTAGCAGGCTATTATGGAAAATTGATGCTCAGTTTATTTAGGGTATTTGCCATTGCCGGTTTGGGCTATTATCTATATTGGTTGGTAAAACATAAGCAACCTCAACTTTACATCTATTGTATAGCAATGGTATTTGCCGGAGCCTTCGGAAACATTATTGACAGTGCCTTTTATGGTATAATTTTTAATGATAGTTATAATCAGGTAGCCACTCTTTTTCCTCCTGAAGGCGGATATGCGCCATTCCTGTTTGGCAGAGTGGTTGATATGTTCTATTTTCCAATTGTTCAGGGGCATTTCCCACAGTGGTTTCCATTATGGGGCGGTGAAGATTTTATATTCTTCAGACCGGTATTCAACTTTGCCGATTTCTCTATTACCGTGGGTGTTTCATTAATAGTACTTAATCAAAGGAAGTTCTTTGCCGAAAGCAGTCCCGAAACCATAGCTGAAAACAAAAAATTACCTCAAGAGGAAAATGAAATAAAGACCAATTAAATTAACTCAACAAGAAATTTCGCCTCTCAAGTTAAGCTGAAGTAACTTCTTTATTTCATCAATATCGCTATAATTTCCTAACAAATACATGAGTTTGGTAACAGCGGCCTCAAAGGTCATATCCATACCACCTATTACTCCGGCATTCTTTAAACCTATACTGGTAGCATAACGACCCTGTTCTACCGAACCTTGGTTGCATTGTGTAATATTAAGTACTATAACTCCATTTCTTACTGCTTGTTCAATTTCATCTAAAAACCATTTCCGGGTGGTTCCATTACCAGAACCAAAGGTTTCAACAATAACTGCTTTTATTCCATCAATGCTGAAAATACTTTTTACCAACGATGGGGTAATCCCCGGAAATAACTTTAAAACCCCTATATTACAGTTCATGGCAGAAGAAACATTTAATGTACCTCCAACCTGTTTATTTAATGCCTGATAGTTATAATCAATATCTATCCCGGCTTCGGCAAGTATTGGATAATTAGGCGATTTAAAAGCATCAAAATGTTCGGCATTATACTTATGCGTTCTATTCCCTCTGTATAATTTATATTCAAAATAAATAGCCACTTCTTTTACAATAGGTTCATTGTTTTGCTTTGCCCCGGCAATTTCAATGGCTGTTATCAAATTTTCTTTTCCATCTGTTCTAATAACCCCTATAGGTAGCTGCGCTCCGGTTAAAATAACCGGTTTATTCAAGTTCTCTAGCATAAAACTCAAGGCCGATGCAGTAAAAGCCATAGTATCTGTTCCATGCAATACCACAAACCCATCATAATCATTATAATTTTCTTTGATAGTTGAGGCAATTTTTACCCAGTCCTCAATATTCATATCTGAAGAATCAATAGGCTTATCAAAAGAATTTACCGATATATTTAAATCAAATTTTCCTAACTCAGGAACTTGTTGATATAGATGCTTAAAATCAAAAGGAACAAAAGTATGGCTTTTGGGATCCATTACCATTCCTATAGTTCCACCGGTATATATAATTAAAACATTTGATTTCACACTCCAAAGATATGAATAGAATTTTGATTGGTTACTTCTGCTACCTCAAATAAGCTGCATTGTTTTATTTCTGCTAATTTTTCAGCCACAAACCGTAAGTATGCAGCCTCATTTCGTTTACCCCGCATGGGTACAGGCGATAAATAAGGAGCATCGGTTTCAAGTACCAAATACTTTAAATCAATATCGGCAATAACCTGAGCAAGGCCCGAATTTTTGTAGGTTAATACACCCCCAATTCCCAAATAAAATCCATAATTAATTAAACGCTGAGCTTCTTCTTTTGTTCCCGAAAAACAATGAAAAATCCCTTTAAAACTTTTGTCTTTATAGCTCTCTGTTTTTAGTTCTTCTAATAATTGAAATATTTCATTTATAGCATTTCTACAATGAATACTTACCGGCAAATCACGCTCTAAAGCCCATAAACATTGTGTTTTAAAGGCTTTCTTTTGTGCCTCAATAAAAGTTTTATCCCAATATAAATCTATTCCTATTTCACCAATGGCTATATATTTATTCCTATCAAGTTCAGCTTTAATAAGTTCTAATTGCGTATCAACCTGTTCATTTACCGAACAAGGATGAAGACCCATCATTCCAAAACAATGATGGGGATATTTTTCAAGCATTTGTTGCAGTCTTTCAATGCTTGTATCGTCAATATTAGGTAAAAAAAACCTTTTAACACCATATTGTTCCGCCCTTCTCAACATCTCATCTCTATCACTGTCAAACTCCGGGGCATATAGGTGAGTATGTGTATCACTTAAAATAATCAAAACAAAAAAATTTGGTTAAACAACAAAAAATGGGGAGAAAACTACAATCAATTTATTATTCTTTTCCTTCAGTTTCATTAGAGTTTTTATAAGTACCGGCTAATATGGAGTTAAACTTATTATCGTCTTGGAATAAATTTACAGCCTCCATTATTTCTGAATCATTAGCTAATAAATATTGTATTTTCCCTTTTTGATAGTAGTATTGTGTCACAATTTCGCGTTCAATAATTTGTTTTATTTCTTCCTTAAAAGTTATCAAATCTTCTTTCTCTTGATGGGTAATTTTTTTCTCCATTATTTTAATCTCCTCTTTCATAGCTTCATTCATATAACTTTCTGTTTCCAGCATTTTCTGCAATTCTTTAAATTTTTTCTCGGTATTAGTGGTATAGGAGTAATCTTTATCTTTTATGAAAGTCATAAAGTCATCATAATCTTTCTCCGAAATTTTAAATTCGGCTGCCGGTGCTATATTGGGGTTTTTCTTTCGGTACATTACGGCATATTCAAAAATATATAATTTATTTTCGAGTGTTCTGGCTATTAGGCTTGCCGCTTTTGCTTTTAGAGAAATATCAGGGTTTATACCCCCACCATCATAAACAATACGTCCTGCCTTTGTTTTAAAGGGTTTTATTAATGAGTCAGGTATTTTCCCGACACTGCCATCAGCGTTTCTGTGGCTATAATCTAAAGCCTGAATACAGCGCCCGCTTGGAGTATAATATTTTGCTGTAGTTACCTTCAATTTTGAGTTGTAGGTTAAATCGGGGGTTGATTGAACAAGTCCTTTCCCAAAAGTACGTTGCCCTATAACTACTGCCCTGTCAAGATCTTGCAGGCTTCCTGAAACAATCTCGGAGGCTGAGGCAGAACCACGATTAACCAATACAACTAATGGCAAGTCTTTATCGTCAGGATTATTTAAGGTTTTGTAACTTTTTTGCCAACTCACCACTTTGCCTTTTGTACTTACTATTTCTTGTCCTTTATCAACAAATAAATTGGTAATATTTACTGATTCGTGTAATAAACCACCGGGGTTATTACGCAAATCCAATACAAGTTTTTTAATATGATAGTGTTTCTTTAATGAGTCTATTGCTTCTTTCAATTCCTTACTGCATTTTTCAGTAAAACTGGTAAGAACTACATAGCCTATATCATCTTTAAGCACTCCGCAAAATGGTACTGCTTTAACTTTTATTTCTTCTCTAACTATTTTTTTTTCTATCTCTTTTCCATCTCTTTTTAACACAACATTCAATGTTGTTCCGGGCTGCCCTTTAAGTATTTTGCTCATTTCGTCAGAGCTTTTGCCTTTTACAGACTTTCCATCTACCATCAGCAATGTATCGCCTGCCATAATTCCACTTTTATAAGCGGCATAATTCTCATAAGGTTCAGATATTATAATATACTCCCCACTTTTTCTAATTAATGACCCAATGCCTCCGTACTGACCGGTGGTCATAAACCTATAATCTTCAATTTCTGACTCCGGTATGTAGGTTGTATATGGGTCTAAATCTTTAAGCATAGTGTCTATTCCCTTTTTTACCATCTCACCGGGTTTAATATCGTCAACATAATTGGCATTTACCTGACGAAAGACTGAGGCAAAAATTTCAAGGTTTTTTGAAATTTCAAAGTAATTATCTACAAACGAGGAGCTAAGCAATGCAACCAAAAATAATCCAATAACAGCAAGCGGTTTTACCAATCTCTTTAAAAAAAGTTTTTTCATTTTTTACATTGTGTTTTATATTTTTTGAAAAGGTGCTCGTTTTTACACTCAAACTTCAAAAATAATAAAATTATTGCCAAACATTTTAATCTTTATAGGGCAATTGACCAATATTAACATTCACAGCAAATTATTGAACTGTGTATATAAAGTAATAGGAGCTATAAATAGCTCCTATTGGGTAAGATATTTTATGAATAAAAAGTTAAAAGGCCACACCAATACAGAGTCCGGTTCGTAAGCCCAAATAAGGAACTCCTTTAACATCCATAATCACTTTACTGCCTGAGGTGTTAACAACTTTGTTAAATCTCATATCCATATCGTCTATTTGTTCACTTAAATCACTCAAATCATCAGATATAGCACTGCCGTCAACGGTTAATCTAACCTTGCTTACACCGCCATGAAAACCTATAATCCACCAATCAATAGACACTCTGTTTTTTATTATCCATTGTGCCCCTAACATTAGTCCGCCCCCAATACCTGAGTAGGTAAGCTTAGTACCTATATTTTTATAATCAACCACGGGCGGATAGTTTGTAGAATCTTTGTACTCAAAAGTTGTTGCGGCAGTATATGCGGCATGTCGCATATATAACCCAAAATAAAAACCATGTGGTGCCTGTTTATCATGCTTAACACCCGGGTAAATACGAAACTCTGGACTTACGTTATACCCTGAAAATTTTATATTCCCAATTCCTGATGGAATCGAAGATTTAATAATTCCGGGCATCCCCAAGGTTGGTATCATGCCTCCCTGCAAAGCAAAGGATAGGTTTTTGTGTAAGGCTCTCTCGTATTGCAACGAAACATTGGCGGTACCTAAAGCAAATAAATTTAGTTTTACTACGTTTTTAGATGTTCTTGATTCCTGTTTTGTCGGATTTGGTTGGGCATTCCCAACTTCCTGAGCATGTAGAATTTTTACATTCGTAAAAATAAATGCCAAAGCTATTAAAAGTAAATTTTTTTTCATAGATTGTGGATAAGGTGAATAATAATTACTCTAACGAAATTGTAAAATAATTAGTTGCGTTTTACTTAACCAAAGTTACCTACCGCCTTATTATTTTAACATGCTTAACGAAAAAGATAACACCTTCCTATTTTATCAATAAAGTACTATCTATATTTTTGCTCAATTACGCTTATCAATACCCCACATAAGCTTTAAGCGAAGAGTATTCATAAAATCATTCCCCTTAATTCTCACTAAATTTATCATAAAATTTTCGCGCATTATGGTTAATTCCTCATTTGCGTCAAATATCTCTTGGCGCGAATCAAGAGTAACTAAGAAATTATCATTCCGTCCCTCCACTCTTAATGTTACAATATCTTTATCAGAAATAATGATAGGACGTACATTAAGATTATGTGGAGATATAGGTGTAATGATAAAATTTGACGAATCGGGCATTACCAAAGGGCCGCCACAACTTAAACTATAGGCGGTTGAACCTGTTGGTGTGGAAATGATTAATCCATCGGCCCAGTATGAATTTAAAAACTCACCATTAACATAGGTATGTATAGTCATCATGGTGGTATTGTCGTTTTTATGTACAGTTACCTCATTCAATCCAAAATTAAATTTCCCGAATGGATTTTGAGCTGCCTCTAATCGAACCAAAGAACGCTTATCAAGTTCATATTTACCGACAAATATAAGGTCAATAGCAGTTTCAATATCCTCAATAGAAATGCCCGACAAAAACCCCAAACGACCGGTGTTAATTCCAATAATAGGAATGTTAGAATTACCCACCAAAGTTATTGTTTTAAGCATAGTTCCATCACCTCCAATACTACAAAAGAAAGAAGGCTTTCTCTGCAATACTTTGTCATCTTTGAAGCACGATATAATTGTACTGAACTTAATTTTCTCTTTAATGATATTATAAAAATCTTGATGCAAACATAGCTCAGCACCAGCACTTTCCAGTTTAGTAATTAAACGCTGAATTGGACTGGCATTGTAATTATTTAGAGACTTTCCGTAAATGGCAATGAGCATAAAACAAATTATTTCGTAAATATAATTTATTTATTAAAAAAAACATAGTAATAAATTTAAAAGATAAAAATAAGTTCCAAGTATTTATTACCTTTGTATGTTATACAAATAACCAATTTAAATGAAACAATTTTTTATTCTATCAGCAGCCTTAGTTTTAATTAGTTTAGGAGCTTGTAAAAAGGATCCGGCTATTGACAAAGATATTAAAGACCCTGCAGTGCCCCCTCCCGTTGCTACACCATTAGATTTTGGAAAGGTTTCAATTACATTTAACAATATGGCAGGTGCAGAAAACCTGGCTTTAAATACCGGAAATTACATTAATGCCAATGGCGATTCTTTTACTGTTTCAGTTTTTAGATATTATATCAGCAACATAGTTTTAACCAAAGATGACGGTACAACTTATAAGCAACATGAAAGCTATCATTTGGTAAACACTTCTAATGGTATAACTCATACCTTAGAGTTAGATAGTGTGCCTCCGGGAACCTACACGGGTATTACCTTTTTATTGGGTGTTGATAGTGCCCGAAACACATCGGGACCTCAGTTAGGCGCCTTAGACCCTGTATTAGGAATGTTTTGGGATTGGAATCAAGGTTATATTTTTATGATGATGGAAGGTAAGTCGCCTAGCTCTACCTCTTATAACAATTTTCTTTCGTTTCACTTAGGCGGTTTTACCGTTCCCTATAATTGTATTCGTAAAATTACTCCCACTTTTGGTGCTGATAACTTAGTTGTTTCTAAAGATCATACCAGTAAAATAGGAATTAAGACCGATATATTGAAAATGTTTTCGACCCCTAATAAAATAAGATTTGCCTTTACCAGCGAAGCTATGGGAGGAGCTGTTGGAGTTTCTATTGCAGATAATTGTGTGAATATGTTTAGTGTTACTTCCATTGAAAATTAAATGAAGTTAAAGGTAACATATACCTGTATAGCCATAATCCTTATATGTTGCTTATATACCTCTTGCAAGGTTGATTCAAAAGTTGAACCCCAAGTAAGCGATTCTGACATCAAACTCAGCTGGCCGGATTATTTTCCGCCACCGTTTTATAATTTTGAAGAAAACCCGCGCACAAAAGAAGGATTTTTTCTAGGTCGTAAGCTTTTTTACGACCCCTTATTAAGTAAAGACGGAACTATAAGTTGCGGAAGCTGTCATCAACAATTTGTGGCCTTTGCCCATTCCAATCATAAGATTAGCCATGGTGTTAATAACAAGCTTGGTACACGAAACTCTCAAGCTCTGTTTAATTTAATGTGGAATAAGGAGTACTTTTGGGATGGAGGAGTTAAGCATTTAGAAATGCAGCCCGTTAGCCCTATCATTAATCCGGTAGAAATGGCAGAAACCATGGAAAACGTTATTAATAAACTGAATCAAAATAGTGAGTATAGAAGTTTATTTAAATCGGCCTTTAACATTGACACAATTAATAGTAAGTATTTATTAAAAGCCATTACCCAATTTATGGGTTCATTTATTAGTGCTCAATCTAAATACGATTTATATTTACAAAACCCAAAGTCAAACCCTCTAACAATTAGCGAGTTATCGGGCTTAGAGATATTTAAAAAGAAATGTAACAGTTGCCACACCGAACCGTTATTTACAGATAATAGTTATAGGAATAACGGTTTAGACAATATTTTTCAGGACAGTGGACGATATAGAATAACAAATATTAACACTGATATGGGAAAATTCCGTGTTCCTACCTTACGTAATATAGCATTAACCGCGCCATATATGCACGATGGACGATTTGAAACCCTCCCTGAGGTTCTTAACCATTATAGCCATGGCATTAAGCAATCGGCCACACTCGACCCTGAATTAGAGCACGGAATAACACTTTCGGACAAAGAAAAAGAAGAAATAATTGCATTTTTAAATACCCTTACAGATTATAATTTTACGAACGATAAAAGATTTAAAGAGTAAGTTTTTATACTTTTATAACCATAAAATAAGTGTCTGTCATTTTTTTTTAAAGAAAACATTTATAATTTCGCGACCAAAATAAAACTACTTTTATACTTATAAACTAAAAAGGATGAAAACTTTCTCTACGAAAAATAATTTTTTGATTGTGTTATCCGTAGCACTTGCCTTTTCGGGGTGTAAAACTACCGATTGGTCTAAAGTAACTTACACCACAACTCCTAATCCGTTAGAAATGCATGGAGATACCATTGTTGTTACTGTAAAAGGTTCTATTCCGGCAAAAACACAAGCACCAAAAGAAATGATAACTTTAACCCCAATAATTAAATGGGAAGGCGGAGAGGCAAGCTTAAAACCTATCATTTTTCAGGGCGAAAAAGTAAAAGAAGGTAAGGGAATTGTTGTTGCCAAGAAAAAAGAAACTAATTTTAATTATACCGACCGTATAGCTTACCAACCTGAAATGAGAGTAAGCGAGTTTACCGGAAAAGCCACTACCACTAAAAAAGATAAAGTAAAAAAAGAATATCAATTACCAAAAATAGCCGATGCTACTATAGTTACTCCACTACTTGTGCAAAGTGATGAAAAACCGGTAATGGGCAAAGAAAATATGCCTAGAATAATTCCAATGAGCAGCGAGGCTGATATACATTTTGTAATTAGCCAATCAAACGTTAGACCGGCAGAATTAAAGGCTGATGATATGAAAGTATTGTTTGACTTTTTAAATAACAGCCAAACCGCTGTGAAAGACGAGAAAGGCAAGAAAGTAATTGGCTACAATAGAAATTATGATATAAAAGGTATTGCTATCTCAGCTTATGCTTCGCCTGATGGAGAGCAAGATAAAAATGCCAATTTAGCAGCCGACCGTGGTAAAGCCACACAAAAAGAATTAAACAGTTTTTTGAAGAAGAATGATTTAACTTATTTAATTGAAACTACCGATACTGTAAGTGTTGATAATGGAAAAGGGAAAATAACCCAAAAATTTAGTAAAAGAAGTCTAGAAGATTCTTTCTATTCTTTATCTTCTACTCCTGAAGACTGGGAAGGCTTTAAATCTAAAATGGAAGTTTCCACTGTGCCTGATAAAGATATGATTTTACGCATCCTTTCTACTTATTCAGATTTAGATAAGAGAGAAGCAGAGATTAAAAATATAAGTAAAGCCTATACCGAAATTTCTGATCAAATTTTACCTGCACTTAGAAGATCTAAAATTACCGTAACTGCTGAAAAGAAATGTAAAACAGACGAAGTACTTACACAAATGTCTGCTTCAATGCCCGACTCTCTAACAGCCGAAGAATTATTATACGCTGCAACACTAACAAATGATATAAATACCCAAATATCAATATATAAAAATATTACTCGTATTTATCCTAATGAGTGGAGAGGACACAACAACTTAGGTTGCATGTACTTAATGCAAAATAAGATTGATGATGCTGCTGCCAGTTTTGAGAAAGCCAACCAAGCAGCTGCAAACAATGCATCAATACTCAACAATTTGGGAATTATTGCCATGAAAAAAGGCGATAGAAACAAAGCTGCCGAATATTACAGCCAAAGCAGCAGCCCTGAAGCTTCTTACAATATGGGAAGAATTAATATTTTGAAAGGAAATTATTCAGGCGCTGTTTCAAATTACAGCGATGCTAATTCTTTTAACTCAGCTTTAGCCAAATTACTTAATGGTAATGCAGATGCTGCTATGAGCACCATTGAGGCTTCAAATGATAAAGATAGTGCTATGGGTAATTATTTAAAGGCTGTAATCTCTGCCAGAAAATCTGATGCCGAAGGTGCAGCAAAATATTTAACTAATGCATTTGCTAAAGATGCTTCTTTAAAAGACAAAGCAAAAACTGATATGGAATTTTTGAAAATTAAGAGTAATGCTGCTATTAGCTCAATACTTAATTAGATAAATATCGTTTTACACAATAACCTGTTCAAGAAATTGAGCAGGTTATTTTTTTTTATCCATGAAAATTTATACTTTAGCAACTCAAAAACAAATTTTATTTAATTCGTGAAACTACTTTTTCAAAAGCAAGCAATATGATTAACCTTTTAAAACCTCTATTCTTCTCCATTCTATTTTATGTCGCTAGTTTAGGTAACACCTACGCACTTACACCCGACAATGACTCTAGTTTGGTAAGAGATCCAAAGAAATTTTATTTAGAAATAAATTCAAAAATTAGAGATTCGAAAGGGCCTGATAAGGCTGATGAAAAGCTTGTAGTTAAAGGTGCTGTAATAAAAGTAATTAATAGTAATAACTACCTAATTGCATCATACTTTACCGATAAAAAAGGAAATGCATCTTTTAAACTTCCCTTAGATAATAAGTATAAATTAATTATACAGAAGAAAGGATATGTATCCAAAATAGTTGAAGTAAACACCTCCTTACCTAAGGAAATAAATAATGCTTTTATTTTTGGTGTTGATATTGCTTTGTTTGCTGAAGTAAAAGATTTGAATACCGAGGTTTTGCAAAAACCTATTGCCAAAATACATTTTGACAAAATGAGTAAGCAATTTAACTACGATGTAGCTTATACCCATAAGGTTAATGGCGACCTTAAAAAGATGTACAAAGAATATTACGACCTAAAAAAGAAAAAGTAAATATAAGCTTTAGTTTATTATTTGCTGTTTCTTTAGTTTATAGCTATGCAACAATATCATGATCTCTTAAACCATGTACTAAAAAATGGTGTTCATAAATCTGACCGCACCGGAACAGGTACTATCAGTGTTTTTGGGTATCAAATGAGGTTTGATTTACAACAAGGTTTTCCTTTACTAACTACCAAAAAACTTCATACCAAAAGTATTATACACGAGCTATTATGGTTTTTAAAAGGCAGCACTAATATAGCTTATTTAAAAGAAAATGGAGTTAGTATTTGGGACGAGTGGGCAGACAATGAAGGAAATTTAGGTCCGGTATATGGGTATCAATGGCGTAGTTGGCCAAAACCTGATGGAGGACATATTGACCAAATATCACAACTCATACACAACATTAAAACCAACCCCGACTCCAGAAGATTAATAGTAAGTGCCTGGAATGTTGCCGATATTGAGCAAATGAAATTACCGCCTTGCCACGCCTTTTTTCAGTTTTATGTAGCAAACGAAAAATTAAGCTGTCAGTTGTATCAGCGTAGTGCCGATATTTTTCTGGGAGTTCCTTTCAATATTGCCTCTTATGCCTTGTTAACCCACATGGTAGCACAAGTATGCCATTTACAGGTTGGTGAATTTGTACATACCTTAGGTGATGCTCATATTTATTCAAACCATTTGGAACAGGTAAGTTTGCAGCTAAGCCGCCCTTTCAGACCATTACCCGAGCTAAAAATAAACCCCGAAGTAGAAGATATTTTTTCTTTTAATTTTGACGATTTCAGTATTGTAAACTACAACCCACATCCACCCATAAAAGGTGCAGTTGCCGTATAATTATTATTTTATTCATTTTTGCCTTTTTTACTTTGGGATAAATTTTTTTGTAGTTTTGTTGTCTTGGAAAAACATATATCATTATGCCAACATGACAGATAATATTACTGGCAAGGATTTTGTAATTTACAGTATATAAATATTTAATAATCACTTAATAATTAGTTTACTATGGCCTTAGAATTAACAGACTCAAATTTTGAAGAATTGGTATTAAATGCAAAGCAACCTGTATTGGTTGACTTTTGGGCTGAATGGTGTGGTCCATGCCGTATGGTTGGCCCTGTTGTTGAAGAGCTTGCCAAAGAATACGAAGGGAAAGCTATTGTAGGTAAAGTTGATGTTGACAACAACCCTAACATATCAGCTAAGTTTGGTATCAGAAATATTCCTACCTTGTTGGTATTTAAAAATGGTCAAATTGTAGATAAGCATGTTGGTGTTGCGCAAAAATCACAATTGGCCGGAAAGTTAGATGCCCAAATGGCATAAATATTGGGTTTTAAAATTAATTTAATCCGGTAGCTAATTAAACTACCGGATTTTTTTTGATATTTACCGCTCTAAATAGCTTATGAAAAATTTGCTCGACTTAACCGAAATTCACACTATCAGTAATCTGGAATTTATTGCCAAACAAATTGTTGAAGGTTTTATTACCGGATTACATAAAAGTCCATTTCATGGATTTTCGGTTGAGTTTGCCGAACACCGGCTGTACAACACTGGCGAATCAACTCGCCATATAGATTGGAAACTATACGGGCGTACCGAAAAATTGTTTATTAAGAAATACGAAGAAGAAACAAATTTGCGATGCCAAATAGTTATTGATACTTCATCATCAATGTATTTTCCGGAAAAAGATTTATTACAAAAATACAAAGCCAATAAACTTACTTTTTCGATTTACTGTGCGGCTGCCTTTATTGAAATGCTACGCAAACAGCGAGACGCTGTTGGGCTTACCCTTTTTGCCGATAATATAGAGGTTCATACTCCGGCAAAGTCTAATCTTAGTCACCAAAAACTATTATTTTCAAACTTGGAGAACTTACTTCAAAAAAACAAGCCAGGTACAAATAAAACCACTAATGCTATAGCTGCTTTGCATCAGGTTGCCGAGAATATACATAAACGCTCTTTGGTCATTATTTTTAGCGATATGCTCGATTCAAGCTTCAAGCAAAACGAAATACTGTCGGCTTTGCAACACTTAAAGCATAATAAGCATGAGGTTATTCTTTTTCATGTTACCGATAAAAAATATGAAATGGATTTTGACTTTGAGAACAGATTGTATAGCTTTATTGATATGGAAAGCAATGAGGAAATTAAATTGTATCCATCGCAAATAAAAGATTACTACACAAAATCAATGAATGAGTACAAGCAAGCCTTGAAATTAAAGTGCGGACAGTATAGGATTGATTTTGTTGAAGCAGATATTAATATTGGTTTTCAGCAAGTTTTGCTTCCATTTTTAATAAAACGATCAAAAATGAAATAAAATTTGTAGTATTGAAAATTTAAACTAATTTTGCAAACTCAAAACCACGGAGTGGTAGTTCAGCTGGTTAGAATGCCTGCCTGTCACGCAGGAGGTCGCGGGTTCGAGTCCCGTCCATTCCGCAAAAAGTCCATAAAGTAATAACTTTATGGACTTTTGCTTTTTAGGTAAAAGTTTATCTCTTAACAATATATGCTTGGGCAATGAACCGCTCGTAATTTTTTAACACATAAATGCTTTGTAAGTGAATTGTAAGCATGGCAAGTGACCGATAGTATTTTCAAAACATATACTTCAATTCCATCTGAATATACTTTAGGTAAACATGCCTACCATTCCTGTGTAACCTATGGAAATACTGCTTAATATACTATTTTGCAATAAGCGCTCCAATGTATTTGTGCGGAAGTATGGTATATAAAACAGCTACGATAATTTATCTAAAGGGCTTTTAACTGCATCAAGGCTTGTATCAGCAACGTGAGCGTACAGCATGGTAGTTTTTATATTATTATGTCCCAATAATTTTTGTATTAATGTTATATCTGTTCCTAATTCAAGTAAGTGGGTAGCGTAGCTATGTCTAAGCCCATGAATCCCAATTGCTTTTCTGATTTTAGCTTTTTTCATGGCATTCTTAAAAACTGCCTGAACACTACGTATGCTATATTGCTTACCGAATTGGCCTTCAAATAAGTATTCCTTGGGGTTGTCAATTCTATAATATTCTCTTAATTCGGGCAATAAACTTTCGGGAAGATTAACATAGCGGTCTTTTTTTCCCTTCCCTCTTCGGATAAGAACTTTCATTGCCTTGCTGTCAATATCTGATATTTTGATATTAACAATTTCGCCAACCCTCAAACCCATTCCATAACAAAGTTTCAGCATTACTCTATGTTTTATATTCTCGGTAACTTCAAACAATTTACTTACTTGTTTCATATTAAGGAATCTCGGCAAATGCATCACTTTCTTAGGTCTAGGAATATCAATAAACATTTTAGGTTGACGCAAAACTTGTTCAAAATAAAATTTAATGGCATTGATACGGCTGTGAATCTGATTTTCTGAGAGTTTCAACTCTTTATGGCAATACAAAAAATAGCTTTGCAATTTTTCGGAAGTCAATTTATCCACCGGCTTATCCTTAAGAAGGTATAGCAACTGTGCAAATTCAATAGTGTAAGTTCTAAGGGTGTTTTTGCTATATCCTTTTAAAGTTAAGGCATTAATAAACTTATTAAACTCAGTCAGATTAATAGGGTTGATTCTTTTAAACACTTCATGACTTACCACCTTTTGCTCTATACCAAACCAATTACGATAGGTATAATTATCGCTAACATACCAACACTTTTGTGACTGACTCCATTTAGCAGGTATATGCTCTTTAAGGTGATTGATTAACTGTGTGTCTTTCACAAAATGTATCCATATTACATTTTTATCATTATGTTTACCTAAGGAATAGGAATAATTATGGACTTTAAAAGCATTCATACTTTCATACGTATTTTAAATAATTACAAAAATAAATAAGACAAAGATACATAAAATACGCAATTAAATTATTTATCTTGTGCATTTACTTCATTTAATATTATTACCTCATAACCATATTATTACAAAAATATTTAATATTACTTTTGGTTTTGAGAAGGATTTTGTATAATTGCGTGTATTTATGAGTTATGGGCAAGTTTATAAAACGACAACGTAACGGAAAGCGGCAGACAAGAGAGCCACCGACTTTTCATTTTGACGCATCATGACAGTCATTTACGACTGACAAGTTCGTATTGACTTTTCCGATAGTCATAAAACATCGGCAGACAATTTTTCAATAACAATCTAAAATCAAAATAAAATGAAAATTAAAATATTCATCGGACTACTCGCGGTCGGGCTTTTTCTGACTGCTTTCAAATTTGCTACGGACAAAGGTTCTGCAACAGTTGACCAAAAACAAGGTCTTTATATTTTTTTGTTGTCTAAACCGACAGCGGAGTATGAATACTTGGGCTCAGTAAAAAAAGGACTTGCTTGGACTGGACAGCCAGACGAAATGCTAAACTCAATGATTAAGAAAGTAAAAAAAGATTATCCGAAAGCAGACGGAATTGTGTTCACAACAATTGATATGGACAAAGCGGACGCAATTCAATTTAAAGACAAGTAAATCGGGCAGACAATTATGTTGTGTTCTTAGGTTTTCCGTCTGACTATCTTGCAGACAGTCGGACAGAAAACCAGCCCATAACATATAGGGATTAAACGAAGCTATGCTTTGATTTAATCCTGTGTTGAATAAAGCTTCCGGAGCTCAGTTGCAAGTAAAATATATTATGGGGTTTTAAAAAATT
>WBZO01001925.1_pt1 | contig 29513 bp, 23 predicted proteins | sample 5204261 | NCBI WGS metagenome assembly WBZO01 (sample SAMN12412400, study PRJNA552823) | activated sludge metagenome | isolation source: activated sludge from anammox sidestream of wastewater treatment plant... | place: USA: North Carolina | collected 2017-09
TTGCATCTGTGGATTCCCCTTTCTGGACTGTATGCTGTTGATCGAAAACTGTCCAGTTTTTGGGGTCCACTACAGACGTTTAAGGCAACGATCGAAGAGGTTTACTTTACGAATGGTCGCGCTGAACGAATTGCCTTTAAAGATGATTGTTTATGGTCACTCCTCTTATCAGTAGATTTAGCTAGGCAAACTGAGGTTACTGACACTCATGTCATTGATAGTGTTGTCGTAACGAGTGAGGAGTCATTTCAACCTGCCCACCGCGCCTTGCCAATTCTTTTAAGTCATTTTGTGGACGAAGAGAATCCGATGAATTGGAGAAAAGCGCTGTTGGAACATAAAGTACCTCTTGCATCTTCAGCCTTGAGAAAGGCGGCTGAAGATGGAATCGTCAAAAACTATGTGCAATACGTTTTTGACTGGCTGCCACAAACGATGCCTGGGTTTCTCACACATCAAGTGACTTCTGAAAATGAGAACATATGATCATCTATAGACAACTAGCTTTACTCGTCGTTCTATTCATTTTCTCTGAGGCCTTTGCAGCCGGGCAAGCCCCGCAGACTCCACCAGCACAGCAACAAACAGCGCTACCGCCGGAGGCGATCACTGAACCGGTTCGCGCAATCAAAGCTCCGCGCACGCCGCTGCCGAGCGAGAAAGATTCAGCCGGTGAGACGAAATTTTCTTTCATCGTCTACGGTGACACGCGCGGGCGGCGCGACGGGTTCGAGCTTCAATACGAACACTCGCTGATCATCAACTCCGCGCTGGCCACGATCAAAAGGCTCGAAAAGACTCCATTTCCGGTTCGCTTCGTGATCCAAAGTGGAGACGGAGTAGCCAACGGCGCGATTGGGCGGCAGTGGAATGCGAGCTACGTTGATCTGATTAATCGGCTGACGCAGGAGGGCAACGTGCCGTATTTCCTGGCGCCGGGCAATCACGATGTGACGAGCGCCGCCACACACGACGATCCGCGACGGCAGCCGGGGTTGAAGAATTTCTTTTCGGCGAACGCAGAATTGATCCCGCCCAACGGGGCGCCACGACGGCTGGCTGGTTATCCGGTCTTCTCGTTCGGCTACGGCAACGCGTTTTTCATCGCGATGGATTCAAACATCGCCGGTGATGAAAAGCAGTTCGAGTGGGTCAAAACACAACTTGAAGGGCTTGATCGCAACCGTTACCGTCACGTCGCGGTCTACTTTCATCATCCGATTCTCTCTTCGGGGCCGCACGGCGCCGCGAGGGTGGAACCGGCGACAGTCATCCTGCGACAGCGGTATATGCCGATGTTCCGCAAACACCACGTCAGGATGATCTTCGTCGGCCACGACCACATGTTCGAGCATTGGGTGGAACGTTACGAAGATGAGCAGGGCAAGCATCGCCTCGATCACGTTCTGACCGGTGGAGGCGGCGCGCCGCTTTATGCCTACGCTGGCGACCCCGACACGCGCGAATACATCAAAGCCGGCGCTGACCAGAAAGTCACGCTCGACCGCATCGCCAAACCGCCTTACGAACCGGGCGGCGGCGCATTTCATTACGTGCTGGTCAAAGTGGATGGCGACCGAATCTCGCTGGAAGTGATTGGCGTGGATTGGGGACGCAATTTTCAGCCTTACCACAGCAACAAAGCTGATCTGAACGATCAGAAGTAAAATAGCCGCGAGGAGGTAAATGCCATGCTGGATTTGAAAGGATGGCGGGAAAAGTACGAAGCGATGGACCGCGCCAACCTTCGACTTTTGCGCGAAATGACGATAGAGGAGAGCGTAAAAGTCTATCTCTCTCTCTGTTATTCAATGGCGCCGTTCATCGAGGGAAGCAAAGATTTTTTCTTGCCAGAGCGTAAGTCTTACCTGACAGAATTACAGGAGCGGCTGCGGAAATTCGGAGATTGGAAGCGACAACAAGATGAACATTGTGCAGAACCAGCTTGAAAGCGTCTCACGTTTGCAAAATTCTTTGAGGGTCGCTGGAATCCGATCAGTTGTGATCGGAGGAATCGCAGTTGCGGTATGGGGCGATCCCCGCGTGACCAAAGGCGCTGACCTCAAAGTTCTGCTGACACGCGAACAAGCCGCTCAATTGCTTGCCGCCATTCCGCCTGAGTATCAGATCGAATCTTCCGACCCTGAGGGCGATTTACGCCAACTAGGCTTTATATTCACCAGAGACAAAAGCGGTGTGCGAATAGACCTGCTTCTAGCCGACCTCGGATTCGATCAAAAAGCCATAGAGCGCGGCTGCGAGATAGAGCCATTGCCCGGGGTAAACGTCGTCGTCTGCTCACCCGAGGATTTGATCATTTACAAGCTGATCTCGACCAGAGCTTACGATCACGAAGACGCTCGAAAGATTGTGGCCCGGCAGGGTGCCAAGCTCGACCATGATTACATTGAGGACTTGCTGGGACAGTTCGAGATTGCCCTGGATGATTCAACTCTTGTTCAATCATATCAACGAATGAAACTTGCTTTCTCTTAGAGGAATGACGTAATGCCAAAACTTAGCGCTTTTCCTAAATGTTACATGGACGACCTGTGCGTCAAACGCACGATGACGCTTTTTGATTGGATTGATCTGGCCGCGACGCTTGGCGTTGACGGCGTCGAGATGTATCCGGGCTTTTTCGCCAGCTTCGAGCCGGATTACGTGGCGGAGGTCAAACAGCACGCGGAATCGAAAGGACTGGAAATTCCGATGATGTGCTGCTCGCCAGATTTCACGCAGCACGACGCGGCGGAGCGCGCGAAGGAGATTGAGAAAGAGAAATTCTGGATTGATTTGACGGCGCAACTCGGCGGGCGATATTGCCGCGTGCTGTCGGGACAGCGGCGCGAAGACGTATCGCGCGCGGACGGCGTGCGCTACACGGTCGAATGTATAAAAGAGGTGATCCCGTATGCCGCCGAACGGAACATCGTTCTGAACATGGAAAATCATTACAAGGACGGTTACTGGAAATACCCCGAATTCGCGCAGCGTCTGGATGTCTTCCTTGAAGTGATCAACAAGATTGATTCGCCCTGGTTTGGCGTCAATTTCGATCCGTCGAACGCGATCATTTGCGGCGAAGACCCGCTGGATGTGCTGGCCGCCGTCAAACACCGTGTCATCACGATGCACGCTTCGGATCGTTACCTGATCAGCGGCACGATTGAAGATTTGAAACAGCAGGACGGCTCGATGGGTTACGCCAAGAACCTGAAGCACGGCGTGATCGGCAAGGGCTTGAACGATTACGACACGATCTTTTCGACGTTGAGGAAAGAGGGCTTCGATAGCTGGATTTCGATTGAAGATGGCGAGAACGGGATGGAAGAGTTGCGCGAATCGGTGGCGTTTCTGCGCCGCAAGATCGCCGAGCATTTCAGTTGACCTCGTCATGATCGAATGCTAAAAGCTCCACGTGGAATGGAAAGATTACTGGCTGAAAGCGAAAGAGAATCTTGACGCGACGGCATTGGCCTATCAAAACAAAAAATATAATGCCTGCGCCAGTCGGGCTTATTACGCCGTTTTCCTGGCCAGTGTCGCCGCGCTCATCAAGCTGACCGATTACCACGCCAGAGATAACGAGTGGGAACATGGCCAAGTGCAGGCGGAGTTGAACCGGCGGCTGATTATGCGTCAGAAAGTCTTACCGGCGGAGCTTGGGCGCACGCCAATGGACTTGATGGAATTGCGTCATCTGGCTGATTACAAACCCCAATCGGTCACGGCCAGAGAAGCAAAACGCGCTTACGATAGGGCGGAGAAATTTCTATCTTCAATCGAGAGCGCCTTGGGAGAAAACAAATGAGCCGAGGAACCAATCAACGATCCAGACAAATTGTAGCGGAAGGCAGTAATGCTCTCACCGAGTATCTGGTTGCGCTGGAGAAAATTTATCCTGCGGCCAGGGGAGCAACGCGAGTGTTTACAAGACAGGACAAGCGAGTGATTGTCAGCGTTCCCTTACCAGCGCGGGCGCCTGAACGCATGCGGCTTTTTGATTACATGGCGGAAGTAGCCACAAGATTGTTGATCGAAACCGGCCAGTACATCATCCTCTCAAGCCGATAAACCAAGAGCCTGAATCAATGAATCGTCTGAAAGATAAAGTCGCGGTCGTCACCGGATCGGGATCGGGAATGGGCGAAGGCATCATTCGTTTGTTTGCCGAAGAAGGCGCGTGTGTGGTCGTTTCCGGGCGAGATGATGAGAAGGGACAAGCTGTGGCCGCCGACATCGCCTCGCAGGGCGCTCAGGCGATTTACATTCACGCTGATGTCACCATTGAAGCTGAATGCCGCGCGTTGATTGACCGAACCGTCGAACGGTTCGGACAGATTGACGTTTTAGTAAACAACGTGGGCTTAAGCACGCGCGGCACGATTGAAGACACGACCGTCGAGTTGTGGGACAAACTCTTCGCCACCAATGTCCGCAGCGCGTTCATCTGCGCGCAGCAGGCCGTGAAACACATGAAAGAACGTCAGCGCGGTTCGATTATCAACATCGGCTCTGTCAACGCCTACATCGGCGAGCCGAAGCTGATGGCGTATTCGGCGACCAAAGGCGCGATGATGACCTTCACGAAAAACACCGCGAGCTATCTCAACCAGTACCGCATTCGCGTCAATCAACTGAACGTCGGCTGGACGCTGACGCCCAACGAGCATCGCGTCAAGACAGTTGAAGAAGGCCAGGGCGAAGACTGGCTCGAAGAAGCGATCAAGACTCGTCCCTGGGGACGGTTGCTTTCGCCACGCGACATTGCGATGGCCGCGCTGTATTTCGCCAGCGACGAGAGCGAACTCGTCACCGGCTCCGTGCTCGACGTGGAGCAATACCCGGTCGGAGCGCCGCCTAACTGGTAGCCGGAGCCGCGTCGAACGCCGCCTCGCTCGCCGTCTGTTCCCGCAATCCGAAATAACCGATGGTCACGAAAAAGCCCGGCAGAAACTTCACGTGGATTTTGCCGAGGTACTCGCGCGGCGCAATCTCCACCACCTCATCCAGAATGGCGCGAATCCAGAACGGGTTCTCAGGCATGTCGTAATCCAGCTTGAACACGTCCGTGTTCACATCCTTCCTGCCTTTGCCGATGTAAGTTTTGAAGTAGTAGGCGCGCGTGTTGCCCTCTTCATTGACACTGAATTTTTGATAGAGCGGCGATGCGACCTTCAGAATGCGCGCGCCGAGCGGAGTGAAGATGTTGAAGCCGATCTGCGCCTGGCGGTCGAACTGTTTGCCGAGCCACGGCGTCTTCTTGTCGAAGAGGACGTGAGCTTCGCCGGGATGAAAACCATCCGGTCCCGGGTCAGGCGCGCGTCCTGCGACAAACGCCGGCTGGTACGGGCTGCGTTCAATGATGAAAGTGATCAGCGATCCGAGAATGATGATCGCAATCACCGCGATGGCGAGGTACATCGCAACAGCGAGAAATGTGAATGCCATATTCTTCCTGCCTCCCTGGGGGAAATGGGTTGTCCATTGGCCGGCGCGAGCCGCCGCGATTTATCGAGTGCAGTTTTGAATAACGCAATTCCGAATACGCCGATGGAAAAGCATTTGGATTTATCAGGAAGAAGGAGAAGAGCCGCGTTGCCTTACGCGGGAAAATTCGGATCGTCTTTGATCTGCCGCGCCTGCCACAGGTGGCGCCGCTCGTGTGCTGTCATCAAGCCGAAGCTCTGTCCCAGCGTGAGTTTGATCAATTTAGTCCCCGGCGATTGTATTTTGGGTCGTCCGAGATCAACGCCGTTGGCGTCGCGTATCAGATCGAGCAGGCGATCCTGGAAAGCCACGAATTGCGAGAGCACTTGATTCATCGGCATGTCGGCGGGCGGTCTGAAGCGGCGAGGCGCTTTGAACTTCATCCTCACTGGCGGTTCCGTCGTGCGGATAATCAGGCTGCCCAGCCACGTGCGCTTATACGGGCCGTTGCTGAACCATCCGTTCACGCGCGCGCCGTTGATGGCTTCGGCCATCAACGGCCAATAGAGCCGCGCGGTGACGTTGAGGTGCTCCAGGCATTCGCCGATAGACCACGTTGCAGGGCTTGGACGCCAGTTAAATTGAGCTTCGCTCAGGCCTTTTACTAAATCTTGGGCGTCCCGCTTTATCTCTTCGACTTGAGAATAGTACTTCTGTAATTCCGAAATCAGTTCTACGCTTTTATTCATCGCTGCGGCCGGATTCATCGCGTCAACTCCTCGAAAAAATGCAGGGCAATTTGTCAGTGCCCTACATCGCCTTTTAACCCAGGGAAATGATCTGATCGGTGTAACCTTCGAAGCTGTCGTCATGGCTGATGACGAAGAGTTGGTGGAAATCCTTGATGCGTCCGATCTGCTGCGCCAGATTCCGCCTGCGCTCTTCGTCCATGTTCGTCGTCGGTTCGTCGAAGAACGCGATGTTAACCTCGGAAAGCTCTTTCAGCAACGCCAGCCGCACGGCCAATGCGGCGGCCATCTGCTCTCCGCCCGAAAGATTCAGAAAAGGACGCTCGCGCCCTTCTTCTTCAATGGTGATTTCGTAATCCTTCGTCCAGCGCAACGTCACGTCGTGGCGGCCTGTGACTTCGCGGAAGAGTTGATTGGCTTCAATCGAAATCGAGAAGAGGTAGGATTCGGTGATATAAGGCGCGGCCTTTTGCAGGATGTCGCGGATGAAATCCGAAGCGCCGCGCAACCGCTCGGCCCGCTCTCTTTCGGCGATCTGTTCGCGCGCCCGTTCGCGCACCTCGTTGAGATAGGCCAATTGACTTTGCAATCTCGAATACTGTTCGCCTGTGTGCTCGACCTGCGACGCGAGTTGCGTGACGCGCTCGCGCAGGCCGTCCAGTTCGCTCAGCGCGCGCTGGTGGCGTTCGATGTCGTACCGGGCCTCGAGTTCACTCAGCGTTTTGGAAGCGGCGGCGAGAGCTTTGTCCGTCTGCTCCACTTCGGCAGAGAGCGCCGCCATCTCGCGCTCTCTGGCCGCAAGCGTCGCCGCGATCTTTTCGTTCGCGATGAACGCTTGATAGTCGCGTTCGCTCGCGGCGCGCGTCTGGCTGGCCTCCGCTATCTCGCCGTCGAGCGAAGCGTGAGCCTGCATTTCAAGGTTGGCCTGCTCCAGATTCGCGTTGATTTGCGCGATTCTGGCTTCGGCGTTTTCAAGATTGCGCTTCAATTCGCTTTCGCGCGCGACAACCTGGTTGAGCGCGGCGGCGCGGCCACGCGGATCATTGAGCGATTGCAGCGCCGATTCGGCTTCGGCAAGCCGCGCTTCGGTGTCGCCGAGTTTTTCGATGCGCTGATTGATTTCGTCTCGCTCCTGTTTTTTCGCTTCGCCCTCTATGGCGACCTGGGCGATTTCGGAGCGCAGGAATTCCGCCTGGCTGTAAATCCGTTCGGCCTCGCGCGATTGGCGAACCTGCGCTTCAATCTCTGATCGGTTGCTTTTCAGCCGCGCGACTTCGGCCTCGCTGAAATTCGCCGCTTGCGAAATCTCCTGTTCAATCGCGGCTATCTGCCGCTGTTTCGATTCAAGCTCATTGGCAAACCGCGCCGATTCCGATTGCAGATGCGGCAGACGGGCGATTTCCAGAGCGGCGGCGCGCGATTGCTTCACGTCTTCGGCAAGCGTCGTCAAAGCCGATTGCAGGTTCAGGATTTCGTTTTGGCGCGCGTCCAACCCGGCGCGAAATCTTCCATCAAGCGATTCACCCGGTTTCAGATTCAGACATTTTTCCGTGAGCAACGGGCAGACGCCGCCTTGATCGAGAGCGCGAATCATCTCTTCATCGCGCGCGACTTCGGCTCGTAATTTCGCCAGATGTTCGGTTCGGCCCTGCTGCTCTGACTCGACCTTCGCCAGCCGGGCGGCGATGGAGGTCAGCGGATCGAGCCGCGCGATTTCGCTCCTGCTTTTCTCCAACTCGACGGTCAATCGCCCTTGTTCCTTCCGCAAGGCGTCAAGGCTCTCGCGTTTGTGTTTGTGGCTGTTGATCGCAATCTCAGCCTGGCTGATTTCGGCGTCGAGCCGCGCGCGTTCTGCTTCGAGCGATTCCGCCATCGCGCCTTTCTCCCGCTGCGACTCGGCATCCTCGGCTTGCCGTGAAAGCTCGGCGTAGCGGCGGCGCAATCTCTCAAGCTCACGATCAATCGCGGCCAGAGACCGATGCAAACTCTGCAACTCGCCCCGGCCTTCGCGGAGATTGGCGATCGCCGCTTCGATTGAATTCTGCTGTTCGACCTTATCCGCAAGCTTTGCAAGCTCATCGCGCGAGTTTGCGACTTCGGCCAAACGCTCCTGACAAAACTTCGTCTGGCTCCGCGCCTCGATCAGATCATGTTCGATTGCGGTGATTCGGGCGCGCAGATCGTTACGAACTTCACGCCGTTTTTCGAGTTCGGCCAGACGGCTTGATGCGATGAGATATTTACCGTGTCCGGCGCGCGCAGCTTCCACAATGGCGGCGGCGGCCTGGGCCTGCTCTACGCCTTCGCGCGCCGTGATCAGCGAACCGTGTTTGACTTCCAGCTTGACGTTCAATTGCTCAATCGCGCGGCGCTCGGCATCAATCTTCCGTTGCAATTCGTCAAGCGATTCAACCTCGCGCGCGATGCGCTCGCGTTCGGCGGCCGCCGCCACCTGTTCGCGTTCGAGCGATTGAAGACGAAGCTCAGCCTCGTCGTGCAGCCGCTTCGTCTCGTCGTAAGACTTCAACTCGCCCTCGGCCTCGGCTAATTTCCGGTCGGCTTCGGCGATCAGGTTTTCGATGTGACGCAGAGTATCGCGCAGATTATCCGAAGCCTGGCGGTACTCTTCGACTTTCAGAATCTGATCGAAGACGTTCTTGCGGTTGGACGGCGGAAGCGTGAAATCATAGGTGAACGCGCCTTGCGGCACACCAATCGAGGTTTTGAAGAGCGCGGCCAGATCGGTTCCCGGTTCGACTCCCAAATGGCGGCAGAGCCACGGAACGACTTGATTCTTCTGCTCGATCAGCCGCGTTTTCGTTTCCGGGTCGTAAACGTGGTAACCGCCGCCGGTGTCGCGCGTGACGACGTATTCGCGGTTGTCCAGATCGGAAACGAACCCGACCGCCACCTGGCCGCGTTTGGTCCCACGTTTGACGAAATCATCGCGTTTGTAATCGAGGTGATCGAACAGCGCCCAGGCGATGGCTTCGAGGATAGTTGTCTTGCCCGCGCCGTTGGGACCGCAGATTGCGACGACTCCGGGTTGGAACGCCCATTCCCCTTCGGCGTGATTCTTGATGTTCCTGAGTTCGACTTTAGTGATCCTCAAGGCGGGAGAAAGGCGGACGGTGAAGAGAATGTAGTGGACAGTGACCAGATGCGGCTAACAACTGACCACTGACCACTGACCGTTAGGCTTGCGCGCTGTGCGCGTTATCGTGACTGTCGGTATGACCGAGCAGGTGTTGGCCTTCGTGGCTGCGCGGGTCAATTGTGCGAACGTGCTTGCGTCCGCGCATCTCCCAAATGGCCGTGATCTTCCCATCTTTCTCAACCGCGTGGTAAGAGACTTCCTCATGGTGTTCCTCCGCTGGCGCTCCTTTTTGAATATCGGCGCCGTCGGTGTTGGTGATTTCACTCATTTTCGATTATCGCTCCTGAATTGATTTGAAAGTAAATTTTGAAGGAAGAGGCATTGTGCCACAGCGATGGACGAGCGTCAAAAGACGCCTGCTTGACGCTCCCCAGAGGGGTCAACTAGAATTTTTTGCTGCTTGCGCAATGTTCGTTTTTACTATGCTGTATCAACCGCGCCACGCCGCGTGGCGCCATTCTTGAGGTCGTGAGAATAAAACATGAACGCCATCGAAAAAGCGCTTACCAAAGTTTTCGGCTCGGCTAATGAACGCCTGCTTAAGAGGCTGTGGCCGGTTGTTGCCCGTATCAACGCGCTCGAACCGGAAATCAAACGGCTTTCGGATGATCAACTGCGCGCGAAGACGGAGGAGTTCAGAGCGCGTTTAGCCGAACGCCTCGAAGGCGCGGAAGAGCTTTCGCCCGAAGCGCGCAAACATCTGGAGCAGGAAGCCCTCGACGAGATTTTGCCGGAGGCCTTCACCTGTGTGCGCGAAGCTTCGGTGCGCTCAACAGGCATGCGTCATTTCGACGTGCAGTTGATCGGCGGGATGATCCTCCATCGCGGGATGATTGCTGAGATGCGAACGGGCGAAGGCAAAACGCTGGTGGCGACCTTGCCGGTATACCTAAACGCGTTGCTCGGCAAAGGCGTTCACGTCATCACGGTCAACGATTATCTGGCTCGGCGCGACTCTGAGTGGATGGGCAAAATCTATAAGTTTCTCGGCATGACCGTCGGCGTCATTCAAAACGATCTGGATGATTTCGAGCGGCAGGAAGCTTACAAGTGCGACATCACCTACGGCACGAACAATGAATTCGGCTTCGATTACCTGCGCGACAACATGAAATTCGAGCTTGCGACTTGCGTGCAGCGCGGACATTACTTCGCCATCGTTGACGAGGTTGATTCGATCCTGATTGACGAAGCGCGAACGCCGCTGATCATCTCAGGCGCGGCGGATGATTCAACCGGCAAGTATTACGAAGCCGACGCGGTGATCCCGAAACTGACCCGCGAGACCGATTATCAGGTTGACGAGAAGCAGCACCGCGCGACGCTGACTGACTCAGGCATCGAGAAAGCCGAGCGGATACTCGGACACGGCAATCTGTTCGATCCGTCGAACATGGAAATCCTGCACTGCCTGAACCAGGCGCTGGTGGCGCATACGCTTTATCAACTCGATAAAAATTACATTGTGCAGGATGGCGAAGTTAAGATCGTTGACGAATTCACCGGACGCATTATGGAAGGCCGCCGCTGGTCGGACGGCCTGCACCAGGCTGTCGAGGCGAAGGAGGCCGTGAAGATCGAACGCGAGTCCCAGACGCTGGCCACAATCACGTTGCAGAACTATTTCAGAATGTACCAGAAGCTGGCCGGGATGACGGGTACCGCCGAAACCGAATCGGTCGAGTTCGCCAAGATCTACAACCTGGAAGTCCACAGCGTCCCGACGCACCGCCCGATGGTTCGCGTTGATAATCCGGATATGATCTACCGCACGTTGAACGAGAAGTGGGAAGCGGTCGCAGACGAGATCAAAGCTCTTCACGAAAAAGGGCAACCGGTTCTGGTCGGCACCGTCACGGTCGAGAACTCCGAGATCATCTCGAACCGGTTGCGGCAACTTGGCATCAAGCACAACGTGCTGAACGCCAAGCCCGAAAACGCGGGCCGCGAAGCCGAAATCGTCGCGCAAGCCGGACGCAGAGGCGCGGTCACGATTGCGACGAATATGGCCGGACGCGGAACCGACATCCTGCTTGGCGGCAACGCCGAATTCCTCGGACGCGAATTGCTCAAGAAACAGGAGATCAACCCCGACGAAGCCACGCCGGAACAGATCGAAGGGGCGATTCAAAAGGTCAAGCCGCAAATCGAAGCTGAGCACGAAGAGGTTGTCGGTCTGGGCGGATTGCACATCCTGGGCACGGAGCGGCACGAATCGCGCCGGATTGACAACCAGTTGCGTGGGCGCGCCGGACGCCAGGGCGACCCCGGTTCATCGCGTTTTTACCTGTCGCTGGAAGACGATCTGATGCGCATCTTCGCCGGCGACCGCGTCAAGGCGATCATGCAACGCCTGGGGATGGAAGAAGGCGTCGCCATCGAATCGAAGATGGTCAGCAAACGGATCGAAGCCGCGCAGAAGAACGTCGAGTCGCACAACTTCACGATCCGCAAACACCTGCTGGAATACGACGACGTGATGAACAAACAGCGTGTAACGATTTACACGCTGCGCCGCCAACTGCTCGAACAGTCCGATCACCGCGGCGAGCTTCAATCCATCGCTCAGGCGATCCTCGACGATCTGCTCGATCAGCATTTGAATCTTGAGCAAATGCCTGAAGAGTGGGATTTGCAGGGATTCAAGCTGCAGGTGAAGTTTCAATTCGACCTCGACCTGGACGAGGCCGGCGTTGATTTGAACAACCTGGAGCGCGATGAGATCCGCGCGGCTGTCTGGGAGAGACTTGAGGGGATGTACACCGAGAAGGAAACAATGATCGGGCCTGAAGCCATGCGTTATTACGAGCGCATCATCATGCTCAACATTGTTGACTCGCAGTGGAAAGATCACCTGCAGGCGATTGACCATCTGAAAGAATGGATCAACCAGATGGGTTACGCGCAAAAAGACCCGCTGGTCGAATACAAGAAACAGTCATTCGACCTGTTTGAAGCGATGCTCGACCGCATAGACGTCGAAACTGTGCGCTCGCTCTACCATCTGCAAGTTACTGTCGAAGAGCCGCCTGAGCAGAGGTTGCAGCGCCGGCCCCGTCGAGGTCACGTGACTTTCACCAAAGCCAACGCCAGCGCGTCGGCGGCGGGTGAAGATTCAGGCAAACCGCGCACAGTCGTCAGCGATCATCCGAAAGTCGGGCGCAATGATCCGTGTCCGTGCGGTTCAGGCAAGAAATACAAGAAATGTCACGGCGCTGATGTTTGAGGTTTTGTGTTATCGCTGAACATCAAGAAGGAGAAGCCATTTCGCTTCTCCTTCTTATTTTGCCCCCTTCCGCGTCCCGCGATTTTATTCCGCGTTAATTGACTGAGGTTCGGCGCGCGTGTTAGTTTTCGCCCTCGCTTTTACGGCAATCTTGAACAGTTCTTTGTTATCGCCTTCAGGTGCTCGCTGCCGCTAAATGAGAATTGCGCGGCGAGAGAATAGGGAAGCGGGTGCGAATCCCGCGTGGTCACCGCCACTGTGAGGCCCCAATGAAATAAAATTGGTAGCGACGTGATGTAAGCCATTGCGCCGGAATGCGCGAGAAGGCCGCGTCGCCACCAGGGGCCGAGCCAGGAGACCTGCCTGAAGGCCATTTCGACGACTCTTCGGATGAAAGAGTGTGGCGATGGCTCAGGCATAGTTCCACCGTTTTATTACGAATTAAAAAGCCTCAGACGCGCTCAATCCGTCGCGTCTGAGGCTTTTGTCTTTTTATGCGCCGTTTCACTCTGACGGCAAAATTCCATGCGGTAATTCCGATCACGCTGGCCGCGATCATCCTGGCGGGATGCGCTGGCGGCAGGACGAAGAGCGCGAGCGATGGTGGCGCAGGCAATCGCCGCAACTTCACTGACGGCATTGGCCGCGAGGTTTCAATCGCGGCCAATCCGCAGCGGATTATTTCGCTCGCTCCGAATGTGACCGAAATTCTTTTCGCGCTCGGACTGGGAGATCGAGTCGCCGGCGTGACGAGCTATTGCGATTATCCCGAAGCGGCGAAAGCGAAAGAAAAGGTCGGCGACACGATTCATCCGAATCTGGAAAGGATCATCGCGCTCAAACCCGATCTGGTGGCCGTTTCCACTTCGAGCCAGTTGGAAAATCTGACGCGGCAGCTCGATCAACTGGCGATCCCGGTTTACGTCCTGAACCCGCGCACGACGCGCGAAGTAACCGCCTCGATCCGCAATCTGGGCGAAGTGACCGGAACATCAACGCGCGCGGCGCAGATCGCAAACGAGATGGGAAGCCGCATCAGCGCGGTCGAGCAGCGCGTGAAAGATTTGCCGAGGCCGCGAGTTCTTTACGTTTTGCAGACCGGCCCGCTGATCACCGCAGGCCGCAACACGTTCATCAACGATCTGATCAATATCGCGGGCGGCAAATCAATCTCCGGCGATGAGACGGCCGATTACCCGCAATTTTCGCGCGAGACCGTGATCGCGCGCGCTCCCGAAGCGCTCGTTGCGCCTGCAAGTCACGGAACCGAGTTGGTGAAGGAATCCGACCTTCGGCGCGATTTCGCCACGACGCCCGCGATCCGTTCAAATCGCATCGTCTGGGTCAACCCAGATCTGGTTGATCGTCCGGGGCCGCGCATCGTCGAAGGGTTGGAACAGTTGGCGAAAGGTTTGCATCCGCTGAGAGCGCAGGCGTCCTCGCCTGCTGGTCTCCCAAAGTGAATCGCTGGAAAAGATGAAGGCTGAAAGCTTGATAGAGCGGAACTCGAATCAATCGCTCGGCGATTCGGTCAAAAGCTATTTGACCAGACGCCGCGCGCTGATCGTGATCTCTATCCTGCTTGGCTCGTTGTTCATTTGCGCAATCGCGGCGCTCATCACCGGCAGCGAGCGCGTCGCGGCATGGCAAATCTTCCCTGCCATGATTTCGAAGTTGACCGGAACCGCTTCACCTCTTTCGATTGAGCAGGACGTGATCATTTTCAGCTTGCGATTGCCGCGAATCGCGCTGGCCGTCGGCGTCGGCGCGGCGCTGGCAATCGCGGGCGCCGCGTTTCAGGCATTGTTGAGAAACCCGCTGGCCGATCCTTACGTGCTCGGAGTTTCAGGAGGCGCGGCGCTCGGTTCGATCACGGCGATCATCTTCGCGTCGCAAATTTCATTCAGCCGCCCCTTGTTCGGATTCGCGGGAGCGGCCCTTGCCACATTGATCGTTTACCGCCTGGGCAAACGCGAAGACGACCCGGCTCATCTGGTTCTCGCCGGCGTCGTGATGTCAACGTTTCTCTCTTCGGTGATCGTGTTGATGACGGCGCTGGCCGACAACGTCAAGCTGCGGAACATCACGCTGTGGCTTCTGGGCGATTTGTCGAGCGGCGCGACCGAAGGATTGATCTTCGTGATCGTCGCGGTGGCGGCGGGCGCGCTGGTTCTGATTCCGCAATCGCGAGCCTTGAATTTGATGATGATCGGCGAGCGGGACGCGTTCGCAATGGGAGTCGAAACGGCGCGTGTGCGATGGGTCGTTCATTTAACCGCATCGTTATTGACCGGCGCGGCGGTCTCCGCCGGGGGCGCAATCGGTTATGTCGGGCTTGTCACGCCGCATCTGGTGCGGCTCGCCGCAGGCAGCGATAACCGCCTAGTCATCCCGGCTTCGGCAATCGCGGGAGCGTTGATGGTTTTGATCGCGGACACGATTGCGCGAACGGCGCTCGCCCCGCGCGAATTGCCGACGGGAGCGATCACCGCGCTGATCGGCGCGCCCGTGTTTATTTACTTGCTGCTCAAGAGCAGATGAGTTGCATGCTTCAACTGCGTGACATTCATTTCAGCTATCCGAACCGAAGGCCGCGTGAAACGATCTCCGGCGTAACGATTGAAGTCGGCGCGGGCGAACTGGTCGCGCTGCTCGGCCCCAACGGATCGGGCAAATCAACGCTGCTCTCGATTGCGCTCGGCGCGTTGAAACCGGATCGCGGCGAAGTTCTATTTGACGGCTCGCCGGTCGCTCGCTTTTCGCGCCGCGAGTTGGCGCAGAGGATGGCGATGGTGGCCGAGCAGCGCGACATCCGTTTTCCGATGACCGCGCTCGAATATGTTTTGACCGGGCGATTCGCTTACACGAACGCGCTTGGTTTCGATTCGCCGGGCGATGTCGAGATTGCGATGCAGGCTCTCAGCGACACCGACGCGGCACAATTTGCAAACCGCCGGTTTAACGAATTGTCGAGCGGCGAACGACAACGCGTCACGCTCGCGCGCGCGCTGGCGCAACAGCCGCGATTGCTGCTGCTCGATGAGCCGACGGCGAACGCCGACATCGCGCATCAACTCTCGCTGCTCGATCTCGTGCGCAGACTGACGCGGGAGCGCAACCTGGGAGCGCTGATCGTCACGCACGAAATCAATCTGGCCTCGGAATTCGCCGATCGCGTGGTTTTGATCAAAGACGGACGGCTGGCCGCGTGCGGGGCGCCGATTGAAGTGATGACCGCCGAATCGCTCAGCAGTCTGTTTGAAACGCCGCTCTTCGTCACCCGGCATCCGCAAAGCGGCGCGCCGGTCGTTTCGTGGAAATTGATCGGCCCCAGAAAGAACGAACAATAACAAGGAGTCCAAGATGGAGTCATTATTCAGATCATCCGCAATTATTATCCTGAGCCTGTTTGTGTGCGTCTCCGCAATCGCGCAATCGCGCGGAAGTTTGCGCGGAGTTGTGGTTGACGCCAGAGGCGCCGCTGTCCGAGGCGCGCGCGTCATTCTGCTCATCAACGACAGACAGGCGATACGCGAAACTGTAACCAATGAGCAGGGTCAGTTCGGGTGGGACGGTTTGAAGCCGGGCGCTTATTCGCTCTCGGTGGAAGCCGATGGGTTGACGCAGACCGGCGGCTCACAGCCGGTCGAGGTCGCGGCGGGGCGCGAGTACCGCGTCGCCATTCCGCTGACCGTCGCCGCCATCGAAGATTCGATGGTCATTTCAGCGACCAGAACCGAGGCGCGCACGGGCGAGATGCCAGCGAAAACTTTTGTGGTCTCCGCAAACGAATTGTTGAACACCCAGCGGATCAACCTTTTCGACGCGCTGCGGCTTTCGCCCGGCGTCGCTGTCGCGCAAACCGGACGGCGAGGCGGCGTGACCTCGCTCTTCGTTCGCGGCGGCGAATCGGATTACACGAAGGTTTTGATTGACGGCGTGCCGGTGAACGAAGCCGGCGGCTCATATGATTTCGCCGATCTGACCACCGACAACGCCACGCGCGTCGAACTGGTTCGCGGCGCGCAGAGCGCAATCTACGGCTCCGACGCGATGGCCGGCGTGTTGCAGGTCTTCACGCATCGCGGCTCAACCTCCGTTCCCGAATTTGAATTCGCTGGCGAAGGCGGCAGCTTCGCGTTCAACCGCCAATTCGGACGCGTGTCCGGCGCGAACGGCGGGTTCGATTATTCGCTCAGCTTCACGCATCTGCGCACGGACGGGCGCGACCGCAACGACGATTACCAGAACCGGATCGCGACGGCCAACCTCGGTTACATTTTCAACACGCGCACGCAAATCCGTCTGACTGCGCGAAACGACAAATCGGGGCTGGGCGCGCCCGGCGCGACGGCGGTTCTATTTCCTGATCCGGACGAGCGAGCCAAACGCCGCCGCATCGCGACAGGTTTCCGGCTCGACGATCAAACGGCCAAAAGTTGGCGGCAGAGTCTGTCGTTCGCGTATTCCGAAAGCAACTACCTGAGCTTCGATCCGGCGGCGCAGGATTTGACCAAACCCAACACGCCGCCTGATCCCGGCGTCGCGTTCAACGACTTCGTCAACTATTTCAACAATCATCAACGCCGTCGCAGCTTGCGTTACCAGACCGATCTGATTCTGCCCGCCGGCCATTTCATCTTGGCTGGAATTGAATACGAACAGGAGCGCGCCGTTTTCGACAGCGGTTTTGCGGGCCTCAATCGAGTCGCGCCGGATCGCAAAAATCTCGGAGCGTTCATTCAGGATCAATTCGCTTACACGTCGCGGCTGTTCATCACCGCCGGCATCCGGGTTGAAAACAACCGCGCCGATGTCCCGGCGAACTTGACGAAGATTCTCAGCGATCTGGGTTCCAAGCCTTATACCGGCGAAGTCGGATTCGGGACGGAAGTAATGCCGAAGCTCGCGGCAATCCTGACAATCAGGCACGCCGGTTTGCAAAGCCTCAGAGGCCCGACGCGGTTGCGCGTCAATTACGGCGAAGGCATCAAGGCGCCGACGATGATCGAAGCTTTCAGCCCGAACCCGTTCTTCCTGGGCAATGCGGCGCTTAAGCCCGAACGATCGCGCAATTTCGACATCGGCATCGAGCAGTTTTTCTGGAAAGACCGCGTTCGCATCGAAGGCATCTATTTCGTGAACCGCTTCCGCGACCAGATCGCGTTCATCGCCGACCCAACGACGTTCGGCGGCCCTGTCAAACTGGCAGATGGCAGGATGACGCATTTCATCAACAACGACCGGGCGACGGCTCAGGGCTTCGAGCTTGCCGCCTCCTGGCATCCGAAACGGTGGCTGCGATTCGATGGCAATTACACGCTGCTCGATACCAACCTTGACTTTGCAGCCGACGTGATTGATTTCGCCACGTTGAAACTCGTTCCCAACCGCGAGGTCGGATTGCCGCTTCTGCGCCGCCCGCGACATTCCGGCTCGATCAGCGTCGCGTACATCGGCGACAGGTTCAATGCGAACCTGGACGGCCTGTTCATCGGTAAACGGCGAGATGGCGATCCGGTTTCGTTCCTGCGATTCGATCCGCAAGGCCGCCCGATTTACAACAACGGTTATGCGAAGCTCGATCTGGCCGGGGCATACCGCTTCAATTCGTATATTTCAGCGTTTGCGCGAATCGAGAACCTGCTGAATCAGGATTATCAGGAAGTGTTGGGCTATCCGGCTTATCGGTTGAATTTTTCGGCGGGTATGAGATTCAGAATCGGCGGGGGGAAATAAGATTGGGGAAAATGGGAGGCGCAGGCAAAACGCCTCCCACTACGCTTTCACCTACTTTCGATTGGCCTTTACCCAGTCGCGGAAGGCTCGACGCATTGCAATAACGCCTTCGTTCAAGCCCTGATCCAGAAACGCCGGTAACACATCGGGCGTCAGAAACGGAAAGAGGCTGCTGTTTTGAATCGTGATGTAACGCCCCTCGGAAAGCTGATGAAAATTCATAGTCTGGCCGTCGAAAATCCACAGCTCTCTCACACCCAGCCCAGCATGGATGCGGAGCTTGCCACTCGATTCGTGCGAAATATCAACTTCAATAGCTAAATCAGGCGGCGGATAAACTTCCAGGTTCATCCGCTTGATACCTGCTACGGCGGAAAAGTCGCCAATGTAGTAGCAATCGTCAGCTTCCAGCCCGCCAGATATTCTCTTCAATCGTAATGTGGTGGAACCAAGTGAAATATAGTCCAGGCTCATCTCTTCAACGATCACCGAAATCAGATGAGTAAAGAGTCTCGACGGGCCTTCGTGTTCAGGCGAGAGCGTCATAATCTCCAACCTCCCTTGATCGTAGGTAACACGCACTCCCGGGCGTTCGCCAATCTCATCCGTAATCCGTACGTACTCGTCCCAGCCAATTTCCGTGAGCGCAAGCGGAGTCTCAGGAGGCAAAGTTTCAAGCGCCGCCAAGTGGTTGACAGTTGCTGCGTTCATAAACAACTCCTCAAAATCTCGAAGGAAGCCTCGCAATGATGGCGCCAATCAAGGCTTCTGCCAAGTCATCCCGTCAGCGTATTCAATCCGTTTGATCGAAACGGTCTCCTGCCTCTGTCCCAGCAGCGACGGATCGTGGAAACCCTTTCCGCAGACGGCTTCAAACGCGCTGGTCTTTTCCGGCTGATTCTCGTCGCTGACAATCCGCACAACTTCGCACCGTTTCGCGCCCGGCGGCAGTTTGTGTTTGAGAGTCTTTCTGGAGCCGGGTTTGACCTCGATTTTATTCGTCACCTCAAAACGCGAAAGAAGCTGTCCGCCTTCGTAACGTGGGAACGCGAAGTCCCATTCGACAAGTTTGATCGGACGGTCGGCGGTGTTTCTGATGACGATTTGAACCAGTTGGGCGTTATCAATGACGCGCGTGTAGGAACGCAACCGCCCGCGCGACCGATTGTCTCCCGGCGCGATTGGAGCGGCGACATTTTTATTGCTTCTGCCTCTTTGCTGGCTGGCGATCCGTTCATTCTCTGTTAGCGGGACATCTGCGTTTTCCGCGGCCATCGGCGGCGAGGTCAGACTCGGACGATCCAGCATCGGGTAATGATCAACGCCGATCTTGTAGCTGACGATTTCAACCGGCGGTTTGCCAGCGGAAGTTTTGTTGTCAGCCGCCGGAACGGATGTTTGAGCCTGTGCGGAGACGAAAGCTACGATTGCGGCGAAAACACCTGGCGCGATTAATCTGGCGGATTTCATTTTGACCTCCTTCTCATGCTCCCGAGGCGCAAGAAGCGGCCAGCTTTCATCCGATGCGCTTGTCTGCGGTTGAATGATCGCTGGCCGTTGAAGCTTATCGGTCATTCCTTCTTCACCACTGTTCCTTTCTGACCGATCTGTTTTAACAATTCCTGCACTGCCGTCTCAAGCTGACGATCACGTCCGGCCAGATTATCTTCGGGCGTGTTCTCGACCAGAATATCCGGCTGCACGCCGTAATTTTCCATGTTCGTCCGCTTCGGGTCAGCCAGATAGACGCCGACGCCGGGCGTGCGCACCGTCGAGCCGTCAATCAGCGAATAACTGCCTGTGCCGATCACTGCGCCCATCGTCGGCGTGCCAACGGTTTTGCCCAGGCCCAGAGCCTTGAAGCCTGCGGGGAACATCTCGGCGTTCGAGGCCGAGCGCCAGTTTTGCAAGACCACCTTCGGGCCAAAGAATCCGGCGAAGGGGCGGCCCGAAGGCTCGGTTCCGCGCGGCTGCCAGACCTGATACTGGCGCTGGACGAGGATGGCGAGCAGTTCCTGTTCGATGTTGCCGCCGCCGTTCCAGCGCTGGTCAATGATCAGCGCTTCTTTGTTGCGATTCTCGCGGATCTCTTTTTCAAACTTGCGCAAGCTGGGCTGGTTCATCGCCTGAATGTGCAGGTAGCCGATGCGCCCGCCGGAGAGTTTCTCCACCTGCTCGCGCCGCTGTTTGACCCAGCGTTCGTAGCGAAGCTGGCTGTAGGCTTGAGCGGGAATCGGCTCGATACGCGTCGTCCACGCGCCGTCTTCGGCGGGTTTGTTGTTGAAGGTGACGGCGATTTTGCGGTTGAGCCGGTTGTCGCTGTTGAGCAGCGGCCAGTAATTGTCGCCCGCTTTGACAGGCTTGCCGTTGATGGCCAGCAGATAATCGCCCACGCTGACTTTCACCCAATCCTTGTCGGCGGGACCGTCTTCGTAAACGTGCGTGACGCGGTAGCGGCCCGCCTGCTCGTCGGATTCGAGTTCGAGGCCGAGATGCGAAGTCGAGACTGCGCCTTCGCGGCCTCCGAAGCCGGGAGCCGCGCCGGTGTGCGATGCGTTCAGTTCGCCGATCATCTCGTTGACGATGTTGAGCAGTTCCTGGCGGTCGCCAACGTCAGCGACCAGCGGCTGGTATTTGGCGCGCGCCGAATCCCAGTTTTGCCCGTGCATCTCAGGATCGTAGAAACGGTATTTCATCGTGCGCCAGGCGTCGTCGAACATCTCGGCCCATTCGGCGGGCTTGTCAATTTTGACTTTGGCGACGAAGTTGACGCGCCGGCGTCCTCCCTGGCCTCCGCCCTGAGCGCCGAATGGAGAAGAAGCAGGCGAGACGCCTGCGCTCCCGGAGCCAGCCGCCGAGAGCGAGACTGAGTAAATCGCTTGGCCTTCGCGGAAATAAAGCGAGCGCCCGTCACGCGTGATGTTCAGGCCGCTGATGCCGCCACCGAAGCCGCCGAAACCCCCTCGTCCACGGCCTCCTTCATCATCACCGCTGGACTGGCCGGCGGTGACGCGCGTGAGCCTGCGTCCATCTTCCTGAATCGAATAGATGACGGGCACGTTGCGCAGTCCGGCGGGTTCGCTGGTGACGAAGACGATGGCGCGGCTGTCGGGCGTCACGGCGTAATTGAAAACCGCGAACGGCATACGCGTCAGTTGGCGCGTGCGCCGCTTCAACCCAGCCCAGTCAATGTTGATCTCGCGCGGAGGCTGGCTGCGTTGCTGCGGGCCTGCGCGGCGCGGGCCGCCATCCTGACTGGCGGCGTCAAGCTGTTCGGCGCGCATCTCCGGGTCGTTCGGATCGCGGTCTTCGCGTTCGAGCGTGATTGAATAAATTTGCGCTGAAGCCTGACCGCCGCCTCCAAATCCGCCGCCCTCGCTGCGAACGAAATATAGTTTGCGCCCATCGGGGCTGAAGCGCGGATTGACATCGCTGTACGAATCGAAGGTGACTTTCCGCTCTTCGCCGCCGGATGAAGGAATCAGGTAAACGTCGGTGTTGCGCGTCTGGTCGGCCTTCGAGAAGCTGATCCATTTGCCGTCGGGCGACCAGACTGGCGCGCTGATATTGCCATAGCGGGATGACGAGAGTTCTGCGGTTTGTTTGCTCTCCAGCGTGTACTTGCGCAGCTTGTTGTCCGAAGCCGTGAAGGCGATTTCTTTGGAATTGGGCGACCAGGAGAAGTTCGTTTTGAGCGTGTCCAGATCGGTGATCTTCTGCGGTTCGCCCGCGCCATCCGATGCGATGACGTAAATCTCTTCGCGTCCGCTGCGGTCGGAGATGAAGGCGATCCACTTGCCGTCGGGCGAATACTTCGGCTCCTTGTCGCGCCAGGGGCTGTCGGTGATCTGGCGCAAATCGCCTTCATCGGTTGGCGCGGTAAACAGTTCGCCGTGAACGGAAAGCGCGATGCGGCGGCCCGATGGCGCGAGATCGTAATCGTCCAATTGCGAGTTGAAGTCGCGCACTTCGCTCAAACTCTCCTGCGTCTCGGTGGCGATGTCGAGTTTGATTGGCGCGGTTTTCTTACTTGCTACATCAAGTTTCCAAACGCCGAAGTCGTGCTCGAAAACAATCACCTTACCGTCGGCGCTCATCGCGGGCCAGCGCACATCGCCGGTTTTGAACGAAGTCACCTGTTCGGCTTTGCCGCCGCTTTCGCGCACGCGCCAGATGTTGGTCAACCCGGCGCCTTCGCGGTCAGAGACGAAATAGATGTGGCCGTCCTGGCTCCACATCGGCCACGAATCCATGCCGTCGAAGTCGGTCACGTCGGTGAACTTTTTCGCCGCGATGTCCATCACCGTCACATCGGTCTGGTAAGCGCCGCGATAATATTTGCGCCAGTAGGATTGCGATTTGCGATTGATCGCCAGTTTCTTCCCGTCGGGCGAGAAAGTCGCGTAAACGCCCATATCCGAACCGGCGTTGCGCTCCTTCAGGTCGTCAACGTTGACGGTGTAGAGCCTGCCCATAAAATCTTCGCCGCGCTGGCTGGCGAAGAGAACCGCGCGGCCATCGGGCGTCCAGCCTTGAACCGTGTCGTCGGCGGAATGAAACGTCAGTTGTTTCGCCGCGCCTCCCGTCGAGGGAACCACGAAGACATCCAGATTGCCGTTGCGTTCGGACGAGAACGCGATCCATTTGCCGTCGGGCGAAAATCTCGGATAAACGTCGCGGGCTTTGTTGACGGTGACGCGTTTGATGTTCTGTCCGTTTTCGTCAGCCGTCCAGATGTCGCCGAGATAGGTGAAGACGATTTTGCCTTGATGATAATGCGGATAGCGAACGAGTCTGGCTTCGCGGCCAATTGCGGATAGCGGCAAACTGAGCGCGAACAGAAGGGCGAGTGTGTACTGGCGTTTCATAAGCTCTCTCCTTGAACTGGTTTGAATCAAATTGCTCGATAGGCTGGCTGACAGTAAAGACGCGGTCAGCCGTCCGCCGGTTACAGTGGCGCGGCGTGCGTCTAATTGCCGGAGCGAAGAGCGGAGCGAGAGAATTTGTCTGATTTTGATTTTCCGGGATCGGGATTTCTCGCAAATGTAGGGGTTGGCTGCTATGATCTTGGCCGTTTTATAAACAAATTAACGAACATCCACATCACCCGGGTACCCAAACACAAAGGCAAAACAATAAGGAGATGAGTGATGAGTCTTGAGTTCCTCACCCTCGGTCATCTGCGTCGTTTCAGCGCGGTTGATCGCACGTTACTGCTCTTATCCATCATTTGCAGCTTCACCTATCTGCTCACACGAAGTTGGCAGCCGTATCCGGGGAGCGTTGTGCTGAAAATGTTGAGCATAGCGCCGCTGGCCGTGATCGCGTTCAGAACATTGCGGGAGCCTTCAACCAACCCGCACGGCGTCGAATGGCTGCGGGATCGGGACAATGTGATTTTAGGGGCGGCGCTCGCGTTCGCTTCAATGGGTGACGTGCTGCTCGATCTCGATCCGCCGCGTCTTTTTCTCAAAGGGCTGTTCGCGTTTCTCGTGGCGCATTTCATTTACATTCTGCTCTTCGTTCGCAACTGGGTTCGACCGCTGAGGCCGAAGGGATGGCAGTTGGCGCTTTCAGCCGTTGTGCTGGTTTATAGCATGCTGTTGTCGCAATGGCTGGCGCCGGGTTTGGGAACGGTCGCAGGGCCGGTGATGCTTTACGTTTGCGCGATCACCGTAATGGTCGTGGCTGCGATACTGGCGGGGTTCACGAAGCCCTGGGTTTATTCAGGCGTGATTCTGTTTCTGATCTCGGATTCGATCATCGCCGCGAGCAAATTCAAATCGCCCGTGCCGGGACGCGAATATCTGGTGTGGGCGACTTATTACCTGGGGCAATACGGGATCGCGATTGGTTTTTTGCGCGAGAAGCTGGGCGAGAATAAAAAGGCGATGGAAACGGTAGCGACCGGGTGAACCAGCTTACTCTCTTTGCTTGTTCACCCGATCTCCACATCTCTTCACCCGTTTGTTTACTGAATCGCCAGCATTCGGTCGAGCGCGATTTTTGCCCATCTGGCTGTTTCTTCGTCAACTTTGATCTGGTTGACGACATTGCCTTCGGCCAGATTTTCAAGCGACCACAACAGGTTTTCGGGCGCGATACGAAACATCGTCGCGCACATGCACAAATCCGGCGCGAGCAGCGTCACGAATTTGTTCGTGTGGCGTTTGGCCAGACGATTAACAAGGTTGAGTTCAGTGCCGACAGCCCACTTGCTGCCCGCTGGCGCTTCAGCGATTGTCTTGATGATGAATTCGGTCGAGCCGTTCAGGTCTGATTTCGAGACCACTTCGTAACGGCATTCGGGATGCACGAGGATATTGATGCCTGGATATTCAGCGCGGCGGTCGTCCACGTGGCGCGCCTGAAAGCGCCCGTGCACCGAGCAGAAGCCCTTCCACAAAACGATCCGCGCGTTTTTCAACTGCTCTTCGGTATTGCCGCCCAGTTCCTGTCGCGGATCCCACACAACCATCTGATCGAGCGGGATTCCGAACTTGACCCCGGTGTTGCGCCCCAGATGTTCATCGGGGAAGAAGAATAACTTTTCGCGCCGCTTCAAAGCCCAATCGAAGAGCGGCGCGGCGTTCGACGAAGTGCAAACGACGCCTTCGTGACGCCCGCAGAAAGCCTTGATGTTCGCCGCAGAATTCATGTACGTGATGGGCATCAGCGAGGTCAGCCCCAGTTCCTGCAACTGCTCACAGGCGGTTTCGACCTGTTCGAGGCGCGCCATATCGGCCATCGAACATCCGGCGGCCAGGTCGGGCAGGATCACCTGCTGATGATCCCCGCTCAGGATGTCCGCTGATTCGGCCATGAAATGCACGCCGCAGAAAACTATGTAATCGGCGTTGTGGCGCGCCGAGGCCTGTTGCGAAAGTTTGAATGAATCGCCGGTCAGATCGGCGTGACAGATCACGTCGTCGCGCTGGTAATGATGACCGAGGATTACCACGCGCTCGCCAAGCTTCCGCTTCGCCTCTTGTATCCGTTCGTAGATTTCGGCCTCGCCCAGATTGAGATAATCGCCTATCGGCCTGATTCCGGCGCGATCGAGCGCCGTCGCTGGCGTAATCGCCGTGGGCGCGCCCCCGTTCAGCCCCGCATCGTGAGAAGTTGTGACAGCCGTGCTCATCATTTCTTCCTCCTTTTTCCTCGTCCTGCGACTTAGTGTATTTCGTACACGATGGCGCAAAGTGTACAAGATACACTAACTCTATGCAAGTGGTTCAAACACGCCGAAACTATGTCAAACAAAAATCGCACTTTTCGCGGTTCTCAGTTGTAGCGAGTTTGAGCCAGTTGCGCGGGGTTTGGCTGTGTTGGCACACTCGCGGCACACAATTCAAAGCGCCGTCTTCGTGACGGTGAGATAAGTTCGGCTCGCAACGCTCGGACTGATCATCCGCGCGGCTGCGAATCCTTCACGCAGTGCGAGCCGATCATCTTGAAGGACGACCGGAAGGAGGTCGAAAAATGGCAGACGCAAGAAGAGTTGATCTTGAATTACCCAAGGCGCCGCAAGTCGGGGCATCTCCCAAGCGCCTTTGGGAAGTGTTCCCAGCCTATTCGCTCTCATCTGGTTTTGAGGCGGATGAGAAGCTGGTAGCGACGCTTGAAGAGTGTTACGCGCCGCGGGCCATCAAGTTGAGAACGATGTTTATTACTTATATCGAGATGGCGGAGAAAGACGAAGAAGAGCGGGCAAAGCGGAGAGGCGAACAATACTCGATGCGCATTGCGGACGATCTGTTTAACAGAGCGGGAAGCGCATTCGAGGCGCATTTAAGAAATTGCAGCCTGTCTGATCTGAGACTTTTCACGGACAGGGGGACACGCGACAACGAGGATGACGCGCGGCGCAAGCTCGCGGCTTTCTTCAGGCCGCGTGACGGCTTCGATTCTCAATCCTGGGAGAGTATGCGGGCGCTGCTTATCAAAGTGTGGGAATGGGCGAGGGCTTGGCGACTGGATCATTACGTCTACGTTCATTTCGGCTGTCTCGCCTTGATCGAAGGCCATTGGTTCGCGTTCCCGCCGCTTCCCGCCGCGCCGCCGATGCTCCCGTCCATCGCGGCGGCGTTCGCCAGTCAGACGGCGCCGCGCGAGGGTGAATCGAAGCCGCCTTCCGCGCCGAAGCCTCAGTCGGATGACTTCGTCGGTGAGCGCACGCCCGATCTTGGTTGGATTCGGGCCGAACGCTCAATGGATTCGTATGCGTTGAAGGCGTTGGGCGCCGATGTCCCAAACCCACCGGCGGGCTTTCCACCTTATCGGGGGAGAGGCGCGCTAAAACCGAAGGAAGCTCAAAAGAAATATGCGGAGGCCTGCAAGCGTCAGGCTGAAGAGATCATCCGCTCGACTTTGCTCGCGAAGCTGGGCGCCACGCATCAGGCGGAGATCATCGCTCGGATCGGGGAGATTGGCCTGCGTCACGCTGGAAGCGTAGATCGAGAGTACAACCGAAAACGAGAAACGCCGCCCGGACGGTACTGGCGCGATTACGAACGTGATCTTAAGTGGACTGCGCAGCAAGTCATCTTTCGGCGGGACTGGCCAACCATCGCGCGCAAGAGCAGAGCGAGTGTAGATGTCGTGAAAAAGGCCGTGCGTAGGACGCTGAGCAAACTCTATCTGCCTTACGTCTCCGTAGAGCGGGAAAACAGAGGCCAAAAACGCGGGAAATCGGGCGTCTGATTTCCCGCGAAAGCGGGTCGAACCCGTCCCCACAGTCGGGCGTCTGAGCGAGCGAGTTCGATTTTTCACTTTCGATGAAAGGGAGGATGAGTAGATGGACACACTCATGACTGCTGACGATCTGGCGCCGATCCTGCGGATGACGCGTCAGGCGATATACCGATTCGCCCGCGAGGGGGCGCTCCCGCATATCCGCATCGGCGAGCGCAAGATCCGATTCTCTCGCGCGGAGATCGAGCGATTTCTCGCCGCGCGAGCGGCGCAAAGCACGAGCGCGCAGCGACCAGATACCAGCGTGACGGCTACGGTCTGATCCTGCGCGCTACACCCACTCACAGCGGGCTGGCGTGAGTATATCTCATCCAGCCCGCCCCACCATAGGAGATCACATGCCTAGATGCACCGATGGCCGCGCGACGCGACTCACGCGGCCATCCCGATACATACTGGTGCGACGGGCGCATCCTACCACGCCTGCGCCCCGTCACGCCACACATATCACACACCACACGCCGATCTGCGTCGCCTGGCGATGCCGCGCTCCGGCCTGCGCCGCGCACGTCGCCGCGCCGGGAGGCGATCAGCAGAGGCTCTGCGCGCGGCACTGGCGCGAGGCGCGGGAGAGCGAGCGAGTAGAGATTGCGCGACGCCAGCTCACAGAGCTATTCGGGGCGCGGCGCCCCCGGATCACACGATCCGGGGGCCGCGTCAGTCTGCTTGCCGCTGCGCCCGCGCGAATCGGCGGAGAGAGGAGGGCTACGTGATCCATACGGATTCAAAATTGATGCGCGTGCGGCGCGGCTCGCCTTGTCCGATTTGCGATAAGCCGGATTGGTGCTCTGTTACCGACGATGGCGCGATGGTCATTTGTCAGCGCGTGGCCGAAGGCTCGATCCGCGAATCGCGGAACGGCGGTTATATCCACGTTCTGATTGAACGCGAGCGCAAGGAGTGGCGTCCGTGGCGCCCGCCGATTGCACGACCAACCGGCCAAACAATCGCGCCGATTGAACGAAGACACGCTGCGTATACGGCGATTCTCGAATCTCTCAGGCTTTCCGAACGCCACGCTGATGACCTGCTGCGGCGCGGCCTGCACGATACATTCATCGGTTACAACCTGTTCGCTTCGACGCCGGCGAAGAGCGAAGCGAAAGCCGTGTGCGCTGATCTAGTGAAACGGCTCGATCTGACGGGCGTGCCGGGCTGTTACCGCGATGGCAGGGTGCGGCTGAACGTCGGCGAATGGAGCGCGGGCTATTTCGTGCCCGTGCGTGACCTGGCCGGACGCATTCAGGGGATGCACATTCGCCGCGATGACGGCAGTCCGCGCTACGTGTGGTTTTCGTCGAATGGTAAGACGGAAGGCGCAACAAGCGGAACGCCGATTCATTTCGCGGCGCCGCACCGATTGGAGCGGGGAAGCGTGATCGTGACGGAGGGCGCGCTCAAGGCCGACATCATCGCGCAGTTCGCCGAAAGCGCCGTGATCGGGTTGGCGGGCGTGGGGAGTTTCAAAGCCGGTCTCGGCGCAGCGTTGAAATCATTGGGCGTCACGAAAGCGCGAATCGCATTCGACGCCGATTGGCGAAGCAATCCCGCCGTGTCCGCCGCAATCGAGCGGCTGGGCGCGACGCTCAACTCTGCCGGCCTTGCGGTGTCCCTGCTGGACTGGACGCTGACCGATGGCAAAGGACTGGATGACCTGCTGACGAAGGAGGTGGTTTGATGGAGACGGCAACGATTTCACCCAAAATCCAGGAAGTATCTTTCGACGCCTGGCAGCGATCACGCGCCAACGGCTTCGCAGATGTTTATGAGGGGCGGGCGACGGGAGCGGCAAGCGCGCCCGTCCTGCACGCACAAGTATTGCGCGAGATTCTGGTGAGTCTTCAGCCGTGCGACTTTTACGCCCTGGGCAAATTCCAGCCGCAAGCCGAACTGAAGCAAAAGCATTATTTGGTGCTCTGCGTCCGCCAGTTGCTCGACACGGTGAGAAAACAAAGATTCGCGCTGGCTCGGAAGAACGACTTCATCTTCGTCTACAACGGGGAATACTGGCGAGAAATTGACCGCGACAGGCTGAAGGATTTTCTCGGCGAGGCTGCTGAACGGCTCGGCGTGAGCGGCCTTGAGGCGCAGCACTACGAATTCAAGGACAAGCTCTACAAGCAATTTCTCGCGGCTGCCAACTTCGACGAGGTTGAAGCCGATAAAAACAAAGTGCTGATCAATCTGCAAAACGGCACATTTGAAATAACAGCCAATTCGCAAAACCTGCGCGAGTTCAAGGCCGAAGACTTCCTGCGCCATCAACTGCCGTTCAAGTACGACCAGACGGCGAAGGCGCCGCGATTCGAGCAATATCTGAAACGTGTTTTGCCTGAAATCGAATTACAAAACATCATCGCCGAGTTCTTCGGCTACGTGTTCACGCGGCATCTCAAGCTTGAAAAGGCGTTGTTGCTTTACGGCTCCGGCGCCAACGGAAAGAGCGTCCTGTTTG
>WBZO01001926.1_pt1 | contig 29503 bp, 25 predicted proteins | sample 5204261 | NCBI WGS metagenome assembly WBZO01 (sample SAMN12412400, study PRJNA552823) | activated sludge metagenome | isolation source: activated sludge from anammox sidestream of wastewater treatment plant... | place: USA: North Carolina | collected 2017-09
CAAGAAATGAGCGGAATAAGGCAAGAAATAACGCAATTCAACCCAGAATATGGCAAATTTTAACCCAATATCCCAGAACTGCTCGCTTTGCCCTTGGGGTGTGGCGAATTAATCAGCGTTTCCCTAATATTAGGTGAACCCATCCATTCGGCAATTTCACTTCGTTCATCACCCCACCAACACCTCATTCAACTCATCCAGCAACGGTTCCAGCTTCGCCCCAAACAACTGATACATCTTGCCCAATCCGCCCTTGCCATCGAAAGGAGGTAGTTCAAGTACATCTCGTTCCATATGGATGGAGACTGCGACATGGTCGCGAATCATGCGCAGCCAGTCCATTTGTTCTTCGTTGAATTTTTCCGTACCGCCGGAGTGGTGTCTCATGATCCAGTTCTGGAAGTTGCGGCGCACCACGGCGTCGTAGTTGGTAAGCGTTTCGTCAATGCCGCAGGCGCGGCGGATCAGCGCGACCAGCGCGGTGAGTTCGCTGGTGGGTTGGCCCTTGTAATTGTCGAGCTGGGCGTAGGCTTGCCACACGCGCACCGGAGCGAGTTTGGGTTTGTCGGTTTTGAGCTTGTCCAGCACCTGCCGGATCATGTCGTAGGTGATTTCACGGCGGCGGTACGGCTGATCGAAGAAAATGGTGAGCGCGGCGATGTGGTCGCGCTGGCTTCTCAGGTAACCGGCGAATTCATCCACGAAGGCCTGCGCGTTGCTCGCGGCATCCTTGTCCCATCCGGCGCGCAAAACGCTGTCGAGGTTGTCGTGGTCGATGGTTTGTTCCTTGTCGCGGCGGATGCTGTCGATAAGTTCGACCAGCTCGCCGTTGAGCGCCTTGACAGCTTCATTCACCAGTTGGCTCTGCGCCAGTTCGCGCTGGGCGTCACCGGGGTCAGAACCTAGCGGCAGGCGGGCTATCTCCAGCGCGCGGGCTTCGATGTTGTCGGCGTCGATGGCGCCGAACAATTTGCTCACGAGCTGATTCAGCTCCAGCCCGCCCGCTGCTTCGCGGATGCGGCGTTGTTCGTCGGCATCGAGTTGTTTGTTGAGCCGCGCCAGCCGCCCGGCGAGCGAACTCACGGTATCTTCATCGGTCGCGCCCATCATCACGCTCATCGCTAAATCTTTCAGCGGCACGGTGGGCTTGGTGATGAGCGGCTGGCTGGCGGTCTTGAGCGAGCGGGTGACGCCGATGGCATCGACGATGACGTAATGCGTTTTGGCGCTGGTTGCGGAAGGCGTGACTTTTTGCAGGTCGTCGCAATCCAGCGTGCGCGTGCCGCGGCCTTTCATTTGCTCGAAATAGTTGCGGCTTTTTACATCACGCATGAACAGCAGGCATTCCAGCGGCTTCACGTCCGTTCCGGTGGCGATCATGTCCACGGTGACGGCGATGCGCGGGTAGTAGTCATTGCGGAACTGCGCCAGCACGGATTTGGCGTCATCCACTTTGGAAGTGATCTTTTTGCAGAATTTATTCGATTCGCTGAATTCTTCACGCACGGTCTGGATGATATCGTCGGCGTGGCTGTCGGTCTTGGCGAAGATCAAGGTCTTGGGCACCTCGCGGCGGCCGGGGAAGATTTCCGGCAGTTTGTCGCGGAAGGTGCGGATCACGGTGCGTATCTGGTCGGGGTTGACGATGTTGCGGTCGAGCTGGGTGGCGGAATAGGCTTCGTCTTCGTCCTGCATTTCCCAGCGCTTCTTGCGCGTGAGTTTTTCGCGGCGCTCCACTTGCACCTGCGCGGGGATGACACCGCCATTCTGGCTGATCTGCGTTTCGATCACATACACTTCGTTACCGACGTTGACGCCATCGGCCACGGCTTTTTCATGGCTGTAGTCGCTGACTACGTTTTTCTTGAAGAAGCCGTAGGTGCGGTTGTCCGGCGTGGCGGTGAGGCCGATCAGGCTGGCGTCGAAATAATCCAGCACTTGTAGCCAAAGGTTGTAGATGGAGCGGTGGCATTCGTCGATAAAGATGAAATCGAAAAACTCCGGCGGGATTTTTTCGTTGTAGATGACAGGTAGGGGTTCCTTGCCCAGCTTTAGCTCGGCGGGGTTGATGTCTTCGGTGGCCTCATCCAGCTCTTTATCCTTGAGGATGGCATATAAACGCTGGATGGTGCTGATGCACACCTGACTGTCCTTGGCGACGAAGGAATTTTTCAGGCGCTGCACGTTGTATAGCTCTGTGAACTTGCGATTGTCGTCGATCGGCACGTAGGACATCATTTCCTGCTCAGCCTGCTCGCCGAGATTTTTGGTGTCCACCAGAAATAATATGCGCTTGCCGTGCGCGTGCTTGAGCAGGCGATAGATGGAAGTGATCGCGGTGTAAGTTTTGCCCGCACCGGTCGCCATTTGAATCAAGGCGCGCGGGCGGCCGGCTTTGAATGAGTCTTCCAAATTGGTGATGGCGATTTCCTGGCAATCGCGCAAGCGCAATTCTTTTGCAGGAAGACGGTTTGGATTCAACGGCGGAATGTGGTGCAGGCGCGCGCGCAGGCTGTCACCTTGGCTCAGCCATTCCTTGAGCGTTTCCGGGCGGTGGAAGCAGAACACCTCGCGCGAACGCGGCTTGGGATCGCGGCCATCGGTAAAGCGCGTGACGATGCCGGTGCTTTCGTACAGAAAAGGCATCGGTTGGGTGTTATTGATCCATTTCAGCTTGGCGGCGGCATAGCCTGCCGTTTGCAATTCCACCTCAGTAATTCTGTGACCCAAGTCTTCACGCTTGGCTTCAATTACGCCAACAGGCTTCTTATCCACGAACAACACATAATCGGCCGGGCCAACATCCGTTTGGTATTCGCGCACGGCTTGTCCCAACCCGGCATTCAGATCGATCTTTCGAGCCGATTGGACCGTCCAGCCTGCTTGGCTCAGCAAGGCATCGATGCGGTCACGCGCTTTTTGTTCGGGGTTTTGGTTTTCTGCCATGGCAGGTAAATAAAATCGCGGGACTATTAAGGAAACGCTGATTAATCCGCCGGGCAAAATAAGATACAAGGCCGATGGAGCACAAGAAGAGACATATCCAGTGAGTTTTTGAGCGCCACCCAGCGCAGCCGATCGCTTATGCAGGCAAATCAATGCCTAGCACTTAGTTGCGTTCAAACAATCCATAACACCCCTTGCGCAGCACGAACCGTTTAACCGGGCGCAGCAGGTTTTTTGCGATGGCGCGGGTACCGCTCCAGTCGGTCGAGTAGGCATAGACCAGGCCGAGCGGTAACGACACCGGTTTTAGTCCGCAACCTTCGGCGAATTTCTGCAAAGACGGCGCGGTGAAACAATTCAAGTGTTCGATCGGTTGAAGCGGCATGATTTTTTCCCGGTTTGCCATGGCATCGTTCCACTTCCATGATCGAAGAACAGCCTTGATATCGCTGCCGTCCGGCACGCTGATTTTCAGTATCCCGCCGTCCGCCAGGGAATTTTTCAGCGACATCACGGTTTCATGAGGAAAGGATAAGTGCTCGACCACTTGTTCGGTATTAATAAAATCGAAGCCGTTATCCGGCAACTGATCCGGCGGCAGCAATTTGATCCCGCGCGATTCCGCAAAAGCGGCTTTGGTCGGAGATAATTCCACACCGGACACGTCGACACCGAAAGCTTGCGCCATCACCGCCCAATTACCCCAACCCATGCCGTAATCGAGAAAGCGCAACCGCCGCTGGCGGCCATGGCGCTTTTGCAAGAAAACGATCAATTGCATGATTTCCTGCGCAAAATAGGTGTAGTAATCAAACGGCATCGGTGGTTTGGAAGGCGCCAATGGATCGTTCTTGCCCAGCCAATTGCCGTAAACTTCCGCGAGCATGTCATCGGATGGCAACTGATGCTGAAAAATCAGTCCGCATCCCGCGCATTCCACAATGGAAAAAACGCCATCACCGAGCACTTCCTGATGTTTTCCAGGCGGCACCGCAGAATAGTAAGCTGTCAGAAACGACAACATCTCCGGCGCATTGTAAGCGGTTCGATGTAATTCAGTGAATGTGGTGCCGTTGCAGGAAGGACAATGTTCGCGGATTTGAAATGTCATGATAATTGAGTGAGAAGTTTAGAATTGATCATTGTTTGAACAGCCATCAAAAATTTAACCGTGTGTTTTTGAGCAACGATCTTGCACCGCTCGTTGGCACCACACCTTAAATAAATATTTTTCTATTCTAGAACAAAGACATGAATATATAGAATGCACTCATTAGCGTCAAGAATATTGAATCACCGGTACCGGAACCCATCCAATCCTGTTAAAAATTTTCGTAACGATTGACATCAAAAATACCCGCTATCAGCGGTTCGCGCTCTCGTTGCCAAGCCGTGATGTCGTGCAGAATTTCCCAGAACTGCGGATGCGTGCGCCGCACGCCCCAGGTGTTCACAATATGCTCGAAGCGAGCTTCATTATTGGCCGCGCCGATCAGCAGCGCAAATTCTTCGATATCCGTAGCCGGCACATCAAAAATGAAATTCGGATAACTCCCGGCAATACCGGGGTAAACCGTCAGGCGGTCTTTTTCAGGCTGATACCTGAATTCCTCGCCCAGAATAAATGCCACATTGGTATGCGCGCGATCCCGCAGCAAGGTATAGACCGTCCGTTCATCCTGGTCATGCTTGACCCTCACGAAGGTCACTTCCGGCAATTGATCGATGCCGGCTAAACCGGACGCCGGACGGGCGGCAATGGCCGACAATGCATGGTCCGCTTTTTGGATCCAGAGCGGTTGATCCGGACGCGCACAGTTGCTCACCCGGCAACGATTGATCGGATCATCGGCCATTGCATTGACCGGCTGAAAGCGGTCAAGAATCCGCAAAGCGAGTTCTTGCTTCGGATCTTTAGTTGCGAAGCGCTCCGCCGAAGGCGAAACATCGTCGATATTTTCATAAAAAATGCCGAATTTCAGTTTACCCGCTTGCTGATACCAGTCGTGCAGTATGTCGGTGCGTTGGCCGCCGGGCATCAAGCGCAAAAAATTATGTTCCGAGCTATTGCGTATCAGATCGAAATACAGCCGGGTCAAGAGCTGATGGGCCACATTGCCGAACACGTTGTAATTCACTACCAGTATGTAGTAGGTGCGTTCAAGCAACGGATAGTCCATGAGCCATAGCGTTTGCGGTATATCGCCGATCAATCCCCTGGCAACGGAAGCGCTATCGTAATGACGCACGATGGTCAACAAAGCATCTTGATTCCGCTGATCGCCATCCCACAGATGATCCAGCGAAGCGCCTTCAGGATGTTGCAAAACATACTGGCTGCGGCGTTGCGCCAGGTAATCATTATGATGACCGAGATACCAGAGCCATTCCTCGCCCATCGCCAGCAAATCATCGTTTTGTCCGGGCATCTCCAGCAATGGTATGGCCTGGCGTTGATAGGCGTCATTCGTAGTGAACAGATCGGACTCCGGACTCTGGAATAAAACCCAGAAACGATCGTGTAACACGTCGGTGGCGATCTGACCGCGGCATACCGGTCCATGAATGACATTGCGCACATAGAATTCGGCGTCGTCCAGCATGAACCGGTAACGCGCATACGCCGGAATGGCGGCAAAGGTCGCGAACGGATTGACCCGCTCGGCATAGCTGTATCCTGGTAAATCGCTCATCGTCCATTCACCGGCGAAAAATAACTCATTGATACGTTGCTGCTTTGCCGGGCTGAGCGGATAAGGAATCCGCCGCTTGTGCAGGATGCTGCCGCTAATCGGGCGTATGCGGTAGAAAAACGGCTGTTCGGGATCGTCGTTGGGAAATACGGTGGGGATCGGGATAATGTCTTTGCCAGGCGCCGTTGCAGACCGGATTAACTCAAAAAAACGCAACTCCCCGCCCAGATTCGGAAAATACAGCGTCGCCATGAACCAATGCTCATACAACCAGCGCGCCACCAGTTTCCCGCGATTATCATTACGATTGAGTAGCGATTCCCATTGCCGCAGCGATTCTTTTTCGCCATCGGTCAGCGTTACCGGTTCATCGGGAATCGCCGCGCCCTGCTTGACCCATCCGGCCAGCAGCGCATATTCCCGGTCGCTCAATCCGGTCACGGCAAACGGCATGCCGCTGAGAGGATAATCCTGCGCATAAGCGGAAAATTTCTCACTGGTGACACACTGGTTTTTCCGGGTGATGCTCAGGTCAATCGAATCCGGTATCTTGCTGTTCGGCGGGAATGGATATTGTTTCGCCAGCGATATCATCTCCGCGATCAACGGTTCGGACTTCGCATCGTGAGATTGCAATACCGAATGAAAACCGCGTTCACGCCAGCCTGAAACGGTCAACTCATCGATCCCGAGCCGGGTCGGCGACAGTGCCTCGGCCCGCGCGCCGACATAAATGGATTCGCGGAAAGCGCCGCGCAACAATCCTTCCGTGCTCTCCAGCTTGAGCTGGCACGGCGCATCGAAACAGCTATGGCACGACAAACATTTGGCTTCCAGAATCGGACGGATCTCATCATGATACGAAACCGGTCTTTCTATCGCGGCAGGCAATGCAACCGGTGCTGGCGCTTGCTGGCGGGTGGCTATCGGATTATTGCCGCCTTGACAAGCGGATAACAAAAAGAAGAAACAATAGAAGAGTCTGAATGTGTGGAATAACTTCATGAAGATCCTTGGAACATGGATTCAAAATGCGCTCTCATGGCTTATCGCGGCAGGAATCGCCGAGCTCACCGGCGTATCTTGATAAATCCAGCATCTGGATTCACGCAGTTGATTTCACTGAAACGCAGTCAATACAACAATAGTTGAGAAGAAAGAAATTCTGATTACTTTAACCTTGAAAAATAACCATCTGAAACAAGGAGTTAATTCTTGTTTATTTTCATTTCTCCAGCAGCGGACTCATCGGATATTCCAGCGCTTCCTTCATCGCCACCAGCGATAATACCGCTTCGCGGCCATCGATGATGCGATGATCGTACGATAGCGCCAGATAATTCATCGGACGGATCACGATCTGGCCGTTTTCCACGACCGGGCGTTCCTTGGTGGCATGAATCCCAAGAATGGCGCTTTGCGGTGGATTGATGATCGGAGTCGACAGCATCGAGCCGAACACTCCGCCGTTGGTGATCGAGAACGTACCGCCGCTGAGTTCGTCGATACCGAGTTTACCGTCTTGCGCGCGCTTGGCGAAATCTGCAATCTGCAGTTCAATCTCAGCCATCGACAGCTTGTCAGCATCGCGAATGATAGGCACTACCAGCCCGCGCGGACTGCCGACCGCAATACCGATATCGTAATAATCGTGGTAGACGATTTCGTTACCTTCGACCGATGCATTGACGATCGGATATTTTTTCAGCGCCGCGACCGCCGCCTTGACGAAAAATGACATCAAACCAAGCTTCACGCCATACTCTTTCTCGAATTCGGTTTTGTAACGCGCGCGCAAATCCATGATCGCTTGCATATTGACTTCATTAAACGTCGTCAGAATGGCGGCTGTCGATTGTGATTGCACCAGCCGTTCCGCGATGCGCTGGCGTAGCCGTGACATCGCTACCCGGCGTTCCGTGCGCGCTCCGGCACTAACCGCCCCAGGAGAAACAGGTTTGCTTTCCGGCGGCGCAATCGCGCGGGATCTGTTCTCCACATAGGCTTTCACATCTTCCTTGGTAATCCGGCCGCCGAGACCGGTACCTTTGATCGCGGTCGTTTCCGTTGCTTTCAGATCGTTTTCTTCCGCCAGCTTACGCGCTGCCGGCATCAGCATGGGAATCGCCGCATCGGTTGCTTCCGCGCTGGCTTTTTCAGGGCTTTTGCCGGTAGCAATCACGGCTTCTGTTTCAACGGCCACCGCCGGCTTCTCACTCGATACGACAGCTTCGGTATCAATCATCGCAATGACTTCGCCGCTGATAACCGTCGCGCCGTCTTGCTTCAGGATTTTACTCAAAACACCGGCGCTGGGCGCGGGCAATTCCAGCACGACTTTGTCGGTTTCGATGTCGATCAGATTCTCCGACCGGTTCACGGTATCGCCTGCTTTCTTATGCCAGGCGATCAGCGTGGCTTCGGCAACGGACTCAGATAATGCGGGAACTTTGACTTCAATTAGCATGGCGTCCTCTTACTAAATTTTTTCTCGGAATGCCGCAACGATCAATTCGTTTTGCGTAAATTTGTGTCTCGCCGTGTAACCGACCGCCGGAGAAGCGGACGATGCGCGCAATGCATAAGCCAGTGCTTGATCCGGCTTCATGTGGCGCAACAAATAATGCTGAATGCGATGCCAAGCGCCTTGGTTACCCGGCTCTTCCTGGCACCAGACCACTTCCTTGGCATTCACGAAACGGTCGATTTCCGCCTGAAACTCCTCGTGCGGAAATGGATACAATTGTTCCATGCGAATGATCGCCATATCACCGATGCGCTGTTCCTTGCGGTAAGCCAGCAATTCATAATAGATTTTCCCGCTGCAAACAATGAGCCGTTTGATGGTGCGCGGATCCAGGTTGTCGACCTCCGAAATAACCGGATAAAAATAGCCATGCGCCAATTCATCCAGACTCGACACCGATTCCTTATGCCGCAGCAGACTTTTCGGGCTCATGATAATCAGCGGCTTACGAATCGGCCGGATCATTTGGCGGCGCAGCAGATGGAACATTTGCGCCGGGGTTGAAGGCACGCACACTTGGATATTGTAATCGGCGCACAACTGCAAATAGCGTTCCAGCCGCGCCGAAGAATGCTCAGGACCTTGCCCTTCGTAGCCGTGCGGCAACATCATGACCAAGCCGCATAACCGGCCCCATTTGGCTTCGCCGGAAGCAATGAATTGATCGATCACCACTTGCGCGCCGTTGGCAAAATCACCGAACTGGGCTTCCCAGATTATCAGCTCATTCGGCTGCGTGGTGGCATAGCCATATTCAAAACCCAGTACCGCTTCTTCCGACAGCATCGAATTAATCACGACAAAATCCGGTTGCTCCGGATAAAGATGACGCAATGGCACATAAATCCGCTCGTTTTGATCCGCTGCCACTTGATCGTGCAGTTCCGCGTGACGATGAAAGAAAGTCCCGCGCCCCGAATCCTGTCCCGACAACCTGACCGGATATCCTTCTTTCAACAAGGCGGCGTATGCCAGATTCTCGGCCATGCCCCAATCCAGCGATAATTCGCCTTTGCCCATCAACCGCCGGTCGGCCATGATTTTTTCCACCCGGGGGTGCAGCTTGAAACCCTCGGGAATATCCGTAAGCCGTATGGAAAGTTGCTTCAGCATTTGCAGCGACACACCGGTTTTAACTTTCTTGTTCCACTTGAACGGCCGGATAAACGGTTCCCAGTTGATCGCGTACGGTGACTTATAGTCGTAACAAACGGCTTTATTCGGATTGACGCCTTCATCCATCGCATCGCGATATGCTTGAATCAGCACATCCGCATCCTGCGGCTGAATCACTTTCCCGGCGATCAGCTTATCGGCATATAACTGACGGGTACCGGGATGCCGGTTGATCACTTGATACATCTTCGGCTGCGTCACCATCGGTTCATCTTGTTCATTGTGGCCCAGCTTACGGAAACACACCAGATCAATCACCACGTCCTTGTGAAAACGCATGCGGAAATCAAACGCCAGTTCGGCCACCATTACCACGGCTTCCGGATCATCGCTGTTGACATGAAAAATCGGCGCTTCAATCATCTTGGCAACATCGGTGCAGTACAACGTCGAACGGCTGTCGCGCGGATCCGAGGTAGTAAACCCGATTTGGTTATTGATGATGATATGCACCGTGCCGCCGGTACCATAGCCACGTGTTTGCGATAAATTCAGCGTTTCCATTACCACGCCTTGACCGGCAAAAGCGGCATCGCCGTGAATCAGCAGCGGTAACACGCGGTCGCCTAATTTATCGTTGAGTAAATGCTGCCGCGCACGCACCGAGCCTTCAACGACCGGGTTGACAATTTCCAGATGCGAAGGATTAAATGCCAACGCCAAACGCACAATGCCGTCGGCGGTTTTGATCGCCGACGAGAATCCCTGATGATATTTGACATCGCCCGAAGGCAGATGCTGCGGCTGTTTTTCTTCAAATTCCCGGAACAAATCCTCCGGCATTTTTCCCAAGGTATTAACCAATACGTTAAGCCGGGCGCGGTGCGCCATGCCCATGACAATCTGCTGCACGCCGGTTTTGCCGGCTCGATGGATAATGCTGTCGAGCAGCGGAATCAGACTTTCATTGCCTTCCCCGGAAAATCGCTTCTGTCCGACGTAACGGGTATGCAGATATTTTTCTAATCCTTCCGCCGCAACCAATCGTTCCAGAATATGCCGCTTATAGTCGGCGGAAAAATCCGGATTGGAACGTTGCCCCTCCAAACGCGCTTGAATCCAGCGTTTCTGTTCGACCGAAGAAATATACATGTATTCCGCACCAATCGAACCGCAATAGGTTTCCCGCAAAATTTGCAGGATCTCGCGCAAAGAAGCACGCTCAGGGCCGACCAGCGAACCGGTATTGAATACTTTGCCCATATCCGCTTCGGTAAATCCGAAGTGCGCAGGATCCAGCTCGGGAATATCCGATTGCTGTTTGAGTCCGAGCGGATCGAGTTTTGCTTGATTGAGTCCGAGATACCGGTGCATGTTAATCAGTTGCAACACAGCCACTTGCTTACGGTCATCGGTATCCGCCACTACCACTTCCGGTAACGCGGTTTGCGCTTCAATGCCGGAAGGTTTCGCGGCAGCGCCGCCCGGCGCGCTCGTTGCAGGCATCTGCGAAGACTGAATCGCAGATGCGTCCGGCTGCTTCGTCAAGCGATCAAAATACTCCCGCCACGCAAGACTTACGGCGTTGGCGTTATGCAGATATTCATCATAGACCGCTTCGATAAACGCAGCATTCGCAGCAGATAACAGGGAATCGTCCAGCAACGGTTTATTCATGGAATGAGCAGCCCTCGAATGGACAAACGATTATTTCCTGATATACGAACCGGGTACGTCGCGCATCGTCGTACCCGTATAAAGCTGGCGCGGGCGCCCGATTTTGTGTTCCGGATCGGATACCATCTCGCTCCATTGCGCTACCCAGCCGACGGTTCGCGCCATCGCAAAAATGGCGGTAAACATACTGGTCGGAATGCCGAGAGCGCGTTGCACGATACCGGAATAAAAATCGACATTCGGATATAACTTGCGCGAAATAAAATAATCATCTTCCAAAGCAATCTTTTCAAGCTGCAGCGCCAGCTTAAACAAGCGATCATTCTGCAAACCTAATTCATTCAGTACTTCGTGACAGGTTTCGCGCATCAGTTTTGCGCGTGGATCCATGTTTTTGTAGACACGGTGGCCAAAACCCATCAAACGGTAATTGTCCTCTTTGTTTTTTGCACGCCGGATAAATTCATCAATGCGCGATACATCGCCGATTTCTTCCAGCATCCGTAAGCACGCTTCGTTGGCGCCGCCGTGCGCCGGCCCCCACAAACAAGAAATACCGGCGGAAACACAGGCAAACGGATTGGCGCCGCTGGAGCCGGCCAAACGCACAGTCGATGTCGAAGCATTTTGTTCGTGATCGGCATGCAAAATCAAAATCCGGTCCAAGGCGCGCACAATCACCGGATTGGCCTCATATTTTTCCGTTGGCACGGAAAACATCATGTGCAGGAAGTTTTCTGCGTAACTCAGACCGTTTTGCGGATAAACATAGGGCTGCCCAATGTTATATTTATATGCCATCGCAGTAATCGTCGGCAGCTTTGCGATTAAACGGAACGCGGATTGTTCACGATGCGCCGGATCGGAAATATTCAAAGAATCATGATAAAACGCCGACAGCGCGCCAACCACACCAACCATCACCGCCATCGGATGCGCATCGCGGCGGAAACCGCTGTAAAACCTTACCAATTGCTCGTGCAGCATCGAATGGTTTTTGATTGCCGCATCAAAGGCTTTTTTCTGATCCGGAACCGGCAATTCCCCATGCAATAATAGATAGCACACATCCACAAAATCGCAGTGCAACGCCAATTGTTCGATCGGATAACCGCGATAGAGCAGTATCCCTTTATCGCCATCAATGAAAGTAATCGTAGAACTATTGCTGGCAGTCGACAGAAAACCGGGATCATAGGTGAATAAGCCGCTTTGCGCGTGCAGTTTCCGGATATCGATCACATCCGGCCCCATGGTTCCGGATAACACCGGCAGCTCGATCGGTGCGCTGCCATTATTCAGATTCAGAGTCGCTGTGCCTTTTTGTGCCATATTTACTTCTCCACTTGATGCGTATAATTACAAGTATGCGCTGCTTACCGCCAAACGCACTGTCAGAATACCACTAGAAATCTAACTCTTTTGCAATAATTCCAAGATTGGCAGCCACTGATGATCGTCATTCACCTTGCGGCCAGTGATCAAATCCCATAAATCGTTATCCGCCAACGACAGCAATCGTTCAAACTGCGCCAGTTCCTGCGCGCCCAAATCTGCGTAATAATGATTCATGAAGCGCTGCAATACGATATCCAATTCGAGCATCCCGCGCCGGCAGCGCCAGCGCGCCCGTTCGAATTCCTTCATACCGTCCGTTTAACCATCATGTCCTTGATTTTGCCGATTGCTTCCGTAGGATTCAAGCCCTTCGGACACGCATCAACACAATTCATGATGGAATGGCAGCGGAATAACCGGTAAGGATCTTCCAAATTATCCAGCCGTTCGGCGGTTGCCTGATCGCGGCTATCCGCCAGAAACCGGTATGCTTGCAACAATCCGGCCGGACCGACAAACTTGTCCGGATTCCACCAGAACGACGGACACGATGTCGAGCAACACGCGCACAGTATGCATTCATACACACCGTCCAGCGCCGCGCGTTCCTCCGGCGATTGCAACCGTTCGGTTTCCGGTGGCGGATCGTTGTTGATCAGATAAGGCTTGATCGAATGATATTGTTGAAAAAACTGTGTCATATCGACGATCAAATCGCGGATCACCGGCAAACCCGGCAACGGACGGATTTCAACCGGTTCCGCCAAACTATGGAGCGGCGTGATGCACGCTAATCCATTACGGCCGTTGATATTCATCGCATCCGATCCGCACACCCCCTCGCGGCAAGAGCGCCGCAAACTCAAACTATCATCGATCGATTTGATGCGCAGCAACGCATCCAGCAGCATTTTATCGGTCGGCGCCAGCTGGATATCATAATCCTGCATATAAGGTTCTTCATCTTTATCGGGATCGTAGCGGTAAATCGAAAATCTCATAGACTGGCTCCGGCTGGTTAGTTGATGAACTCAAGTCAGAAAATAATTCCGAATATCATGAAGTATACAGATTTGAAATCGGATTCGCATAGTTCGCTTGCTTAATAAATCACCGCAGACCGTGGGTGAATTGCATATTCCGCAACCCGGAAGCACTCCCGCTCCATCTGATAGAACCAGCCAATGCAACGCTTACCACACTGATATCAAAACAAAAATCACCTAATGGTTTCCCTTATAAAAAAACCAGGGTTTCCCCAATATACGCTCTCCTTTGTCTTCGTTAAGATGACAACACTTAAGAATTTTAACGATGGAGGGAATTAAAATGAAAGCATTGAAAATAAGCGCTATTTTGTCTATCCTCGCATTCGGTTTGATGACAACTTCCGCATTTGCTGAAGTACCTGAGCTGCCGAGCAACATCAATTCCAATGATCATGTAGCCGCTGCCGCATACTACGAAAGCCTGGCGATGGAAGAAGCTGTCATTGTGGAAAAATACCGGCAAGATTTGGAAGAGCATGAAGATCACGCGTATGCCTACGGCCGTAGAGGACAAGATGAAGTCTCGCATTTGCGCGCCAATATCCGCGAGCATGAGTATCAACGCGCAGAAGACTTAGCGCAAGCGGAATTGCACAGAAAATTGTTAACCGTTGAACAACAAGCACAGAACACAAGCAGTAACAGCATAAATGCAGCAGCCGTACAGTAGTAAAGTGTTTTTCTGAGATCCCTTGTAGTACAGTCAGTCGAGTATCATAGCTACACTCACCTCCGGTCCTCAAGACGGAGGTTTTTTATTGGCCTTCCGTACAAACCCGCTCGCCCCAACCGAATTCCCCGGCAAAAAATATAACCAGCCGCTTGCCGCCCGCATATTTGGCAAGAAGTAAGCATACTTTCCAACTTGGTACTTTTCTAACGTGAAAATGCCAATGTTCCCGCCGGATATATTATCGATGATTCCTCACGATACAATCGCGATTAGCAAAATTTGTGGTTTAATAACCGTTTAATAGCTATCGTAACTGCATAAGGTGAGTCGTGGTTACATCAAGCTGCATTCAAACAGCTCACCAATGTTACCTATGATAAAACAATGACATAGTCGTGATATTCAGATGCAGAGCATAGACCCGCTCCATTCAATGAGGTTAATTCATGAGCGAAAATACAAAAGTAGTTTTATATACCATCCTTTTATTAGCTTTATTTTTGGCATCGTTTGTATCTTCCAATAACGACAAAGAAGCTTGTGAATCCAATGGCGGCGTTTATACCAGACAGTCGATGGGCTGGTCTTACGAGTGCATCATACCTAACTCCGCCGAAATAAAGCCATGAGTAACTGCTTAGGACTGCCGAAGAGACCTGGAATAACAAAAAATTCATATCATTTTGCAAAGGTTTCTCTACATGACACGTGCTTTGACGTTACGCTGCAATCAGAGGAAGCATAATGTAATCCTGGTAGCCGCTTCAATGATTCACTTTCGCAACCACCACAGAATCAATGTCAATGCGACGGAAATAACCAACCCGGTCATCAGCGGAAAATGAAAGCTGAAATTTTCTCGTTCGATATGGATATCGCCGGGCAAGCGGCCTAATGGCAATTGCGATAGCCACGGCCACAACAGACCGAGGATGAGGAAAATGGTTCCTAAGGTGATAAGTATTTGCTGCATGTTCCGGCCAATCCACTGAAACAACCACGCCTTGGCATATTGGTTTAATCTTGTTTTGGATAAATCAGCTTGGCAGTTTCAAAACCGAGTTCGGTTGATCGCTGCACAAAGCGGGTAATTAATTCCTCGTTAACCATCGGGGTTCTTGCCAGCAACCATAAGTACGATTTGTCGTAGCTGGTGACGAAGGCGTATTGGTAATCTACTTTATCAAGCTCGAATATAATATACGCACCGTAAAACGGGCCGAAGAACGAGACTTTTAAATAGCCTTGCTGCGAGTCCCTGACAAAATAAGCTTTTCCTTCCGCTTCTTTCCACTTATTTTCCGCCGCCGAGAAGCCCTTGTTGATGACTCCGACACCACCATCATCGCGCAGAAAATATTCTGCCGTCACTTTGTCGAGTCCGCGCTCAAATGAATGATCGAGCCGGGCGATTTCGTACCAGGTGCCGAGATAGCGGTTAAGTTCAAAACCGTCGACCGGCACGACATTTTGCGGAAGTGAGAGGCAGCCGCTGAGGAAGCCGAGTATTACATTAATCGCTAATAGTCGCATGGTTATGTCACGAAGCATGGAGCGCGGAATAATCAGTATAACCTTCCGCACCGCCGGTATAAAAAGTCGCGGGATCGGGTTCGTTGAATGCTGCACCTGAGCGGATACGTGCCGGCAAGTCGGGATTGGCCAAAAAAAGCCGGCCAAATGCTACGGCATCGATTTTACCATCCGCAATTTCATGATCCGCTTTATCCGGCGCATATTCAAAATTGCCGATCAGCACGCCTCGATAATACTTACGAATGGGTGTCATCACATCACCGTTTTGCTGTTGATAAACATCGCCGCGCAAAACATGCAAGTAAGCCAGGCGAAAATCGTTGAGCCGATTGGCAAGCCAGATGGATAACCCGATCGGATCGCTGTCGATCATGCTGTTGTAACTGCTCAGCGGCGAAATCCGCAAACCGACCCGGTCACTGCCCCAAACGGTACTAACAGCCTCCAACACTTCCAGAGTTAGCCGCGCGCGATTCTCAATCGAACCACCGTATGGACCGCTACGCTTGTTGGCACCGTCGCGCAGAAATTCATCGAGCAGATAACCATTGGCGCCGTGAATTTCGATACCATCGAATCCGGCAGTCTTGGCATTTTGCGCGGCTTGTTTGAATCCGGCGACAATGCCGGGCAATTCGTCATCATACAATTCGCGCGGCACAACGTAAGGCTGTTTTCCTTGCGGTGTACGTACTTCATCAGCTATGGCAATAGCGCTGGGGGCTACGGGTTGCGCGCCGTGATTGAGCAGTGGATGACACGCCCGCCCGCCATGCCAGATTTGCAAAAAAATTTTACCGTCGGCGGCATGAACGGCAGCGGTCACACGCTTCCATGCGGTAATTTGTTCCGCCGAGTAAATGCCTGGTTCCTTCCAGAACGCCGAATGTCCTTCCATCGCCATTGTCGCCTCGGCGATAATTAAGCCAGCGCTGGCACGCTGCTTGTAATACTCAACCATTAGATCGTTCGGTATATGCGTTTCACCCGCACGGCAGCGTGTTAATGGCGCCATAAAAATCCGGTTGGGCACCGTAAGTGAACCCAATGCAAGAGGCGTAAACAAGGAAGCCATGCAGTAATATCCGAAAATATCAAATTGACGGGCAAACACCCAGAAGCTCTGATACGGTCAATATTAAACCATTCGAGGTTAGAATTGTTTCTTCCTGTTGCAATTAAATTGTGAAAAAGCAGACAAAGCTTCTGAAGAATTGTGATGCAGTAATATGTTAATCGCTTGCGTTGGAATTTTTGGTGAGTTGTTCAGCATTATCATCATTTGGCCATGTGCTAAAAGGAAATGGCAAGTGATCGGTATTCAATGACATGTACGCAATAATTTGACGGAGATACGTACCGAGGCTTTGGCTAAAACTCTGTAGCAGCGCGTTGGGTTGTCCGGTTACGATCAGTGTTACAAATTGAAAAAAAAATATTGCGATTATCAGAAAGTTGCAAAAACCGTAAATTCCCATGTAAAGCAGCATGAAGAAACCGCGTTGCCATATTTTTCTATTCTGAAGACGTTGTTTAATTTCTTCATCCATGTTGCATTTCCGCAAAGATTATTGGTGTAATGCGAGAAGCCAGCGTTAAATAAACAACCCCGTGGCAAGACCACTGCAAATCGCGAGTTGAAACAACAGACACTTACGGGTGCCACTAACTGATTAAACGCGAACCGATTTCCAGTAGTTGGCTTTCCAGTATACGTGATCCAGTCTGGAGATGATAACGCCTTTCTTTTGAGATGCATGAAGAAACTTATTATTTTCCAGGTAGATACCTACATGATTCGAAGCTGGTCCCGTTCTGAAAAAAATTAAGTCGCCCGCTCTCAATTCTTCTCTGCGAATTTCTTTTCCAACTCGAGATTGCAGATGGGTTGTTCTGGGCAAATGCAGACCCAATTTCGATTTGAACGTGATATGCACGAAACCCGAACAATCGACTCCACGCTGACTTAGACCACCGCGTTGATAGCGTACACCTTGCCACTCATTATATTGAGAATAGAGAGCTTTTTTGACTTGATGATAATCTGCCGGTTTTTTAATTGCAGGACCAGATTTAAATACAGGTCTTTCCTGCACTGTGCTACAACTAACCAGAAAACAGATACCAATTAAAATAGCAATTCGAGAAATAAGCTTTGTCATTGACGATGTAGTTTGCATAACTTCATATCCAAAAAAGTTAATACCAACTATACGCGATTACCATGAGATCCCATGCTGGATATTTTTGACAGAACACATCTAGCCATATCTTTTAAAGGAACGATTTCATTAACACCACCTGCTGCAATCGCTTCTTTCGGCATACCGAACACTACACAGCTGCTCTCATCCTGCGCAAAATTATACGAACCTGCTTTGTGCATTTCCAGCATTCCCGCCGCACCGTCTTTTCCCATGCCAGTAAGAATCACACCAATCGCGTTTTTACCTGCACAATTCGCCGCAGACCTAAATAGTACATCAACCGACGGGCGATGTCGACAAACAGGCTCTCCATGGTTTAATTCAGTCATATAATTCGCACCGCTGCGTCTCAGTAACAAGTGAGAATGACCAGGTGCGATAAAGGCATGGCCGGGTAAAACCCGTTCTCCTCCTTGTGCTTCAATTACCGAAATTTTGCAAAGAGAATTCAATCGATTGGCGAATGACTTGGTAAAACCTTCGGGCATATGTTGGGTGACTAATATTCCAGGTGAATCCGGCGGCATTCTAATTAAAAATTCCTTTATTGCTTCCGTACCGCCAGTAGACGCACCTACTATTATCAATTTCTCGGTCGATGCGATGCGATTCGACACCGAAGGCAATACCACATCCGCTGTAGCACTCTTTGCTACTGCTATATTTGCAGATTTTTTAAGCCGCGCAGATTTAGCAATGCGAATTTTATTTGCAATCTCACCGCCATATTCTTTTAAGCCGGCAGCGATATCAATTTTAGGTTTAGAAACAAAATCAACCGCACCCAATTCGAGCGCACGAAAAGTAACGTCTGAACCGTTTTCAGTTAATGTTGAAACCATCACGACAGGCATTGGCCGCAACCTCATTAATTTCTCGAGAAAATCCAAACCGTCCATCTTGGGCATCTCAACATCCAACGTCAATACATCAGGATTCATCTCACGTATCATTTCTCTCGCCACTAAAGGATCTGGAGCGGATCCTATGGCTTCCATGTCAGGCTGGCTATTTATAACCTCGCTTAATAAGCGCCTAATTAACGCTGAGTCATCAATTATCAGAACTCTAGTCTTATCCATCTTTAACTCTCAATTTTGGTTAACAAGTCAACTTGTTCTAAGAAAAAAGTTCAACATCCCCACCGGAATCCACTCGATGTAAACGTTGCCTGTAGTCGCTTTCCCGCTGAGAAAGTGTCGTGTTACGCACATTGCGTAACTTCTTAACCATCACTCGACTGCTTTTGGGGAAAAAGTAAACTTTACGTGGGAACACATCGACTAGGTCTTGTGCAACAACCCGAATTTTTTCTGTCTGTAAAAATTTCAATACAAAATCTGCATTCCGTTGACCTACATTCGCAACCGTCAAACCATCAAGAACATTTCCGCCACCGAAAACCTTAGCCTCCAAATTGCCGCGACGAGCACCCAGTTTCAACAGCTGATTGATCAATATCTCCATCGCATATGTTCCGTACCTAGCTGAAGCATTTAACGGCCCCCCTGCATCACCACCACCGTCAGGAAGCATGAAATGGTTCATCCCTCCAATGCCGCTATAGCAATCGCGTATACAAGCGGCTACACAAGATCCGAGAACTGTTACCAGCAAAATATCCTTATCAGTCACATAATATTCACCCGGTAACAGTTTAACTGCCTGACTATTAAAATTTTTATCAAAATAAAAATTAGTAGCAAGTTGTTCATCAATGATCTCAGTCATGCGATTATTACCTCGTTCTACTTGCTAATTCGTACACAGTTTTTTCTCGCAGCTTAAACAAATCAACCGCATGTTGGAAACTCTCAGAATGTCCAGCAAACAACAGACCGTCCGGCGCAAGCAACGGTGCAAACTTCTTTAGAATTTTATATTGTGTTGGCTTATCAAAATAAATCATGACATTACGGCAAAAAATGGCATCGAACGGACCTCGTATTGGCCAATTGTCATCCAGTAAATTCAATTGCCGAAATGTAATCATGTTACGTAACTCGGGTCTAACTCGCGCTGAACCTTCATGATGCCCTTTCCCTTTAAGGAAAAATTGCTTCAATTTTTCCTTCGGAAGTTTTTCCAGCTTATCCAATGAATAAACACCAAGTTGCGCTTTTGCGAGAACATTAGTATCTAAGTCCGTCGCCAGAATATGAACTGGGGGAGTCAATGTATTAAATGCTTGTACCATCGCCATGGCCATTGAGTAAGGCTCCTCTCCGGTAGATGAAGCACTACACCAGAGTTGAATCTTGTTTTGATTCTTGCGTTTCTCGACATGTTTCTCGAGAATGGGAAAATGATGTTGCTCACGAAAAAAAGCAGTCAAATTCGTTGTTAAAGCGTTAGTAAAAGCTTCCCATTCTTCAGAGTTTCCGCGCTCAAGGTAATTCAAATACTCGTGAAAGCTATTGATACCTGTTGCACGCAAACGGCGAGCCAAGCGACTATACACCATATTTTGCTTGCCCGAAGACAATGAAATGCCAGCATGTTTGTATATCAGCTTTCTAACTCGTTCAAAATCTTCTTGCGTAAAGACATATTCGCGAGTTTTGTCATTTGAATTTTCATCAAAGTTAGAAATTATTCCCATGCCATTTCCATTTCAGTAAGCAAAAATCCATTTATAAGAAAACTTAACTTCGATAATAAATTTGAAAACTCTCAGATGTCATTCAATTCATTCAATTCTATTATCGACAGTTATATAGGTTTAATTTGTAGACAATAAATATTTGGAGTAATCAAATAAAACATTTTTTATCAATCAGATAACCAAAAATCCCTGGACATCTTTAAACATTAAAAAAGTTTATATCATTTTTTCTCTAACCATTACCCTAACACTCGATTCATGTTAAAACTGTTTCTTTGAAATTCTATGAAATATTATTTAAACGATCTCTTGTTGCGATGCCATTACTAAAGCAGCGGTATCAAGGATAAGTGCAACCTTGCCATCGCCCATGATTGTCGCTCCAGATACACCCTGCACTCTTCGATAGTTACTTTCCAGACTCTTAATGACTACTTGATGTTGCCCAACGAGATCGTCCACAAATAGTGCAGCTTTTTGACCTTCAGCTTCAAGAATTACAAGGATCCCTTCATGAACAGCTGTAACTTTTGGACGCAAATTGAAAATTTCATGCAATGCGACAACAGGCAAATATTCGCCTCGTACCTGTACCACACGCCCTTGACCACTGACTGTTTTGATATCTGCAGCCGCAGGCTGTAATGATTCGGTAATGTAATTAAGTGGAACAATGAACATTTCTTCACCGACGGTTACGGATAATCCATCAAGAATGGCAAGCGTTAAAGGCAAGCGAATCGAAATACGTGTGCCGGTGCCTAACGCCGAATCGATATCAATACGCCCTCCCATACTCTGAATATTGCGCTTGACAACATCCATACCAACTCCGCGTCCTGATACATCCGTGACTTTCTCGGCTGTCGAAAAACCAGCTTCAAATATCAATGCCCAAACTTCTTGATCTGTCATACCGTCATGCACAGGCAATCCGCGTTCTTTTGCCTTCGCAAGTATCTTCCCCCGATTTAAGCCAGCTCCATCATCGCTGACTTCGATTACGATACTGCCACCCTGATGAAATGCTCGTAAAGTTATAGTACCGTGCGCTGGCTTGCCGGCGGCAACTCGTTTCTCGGCAACCTCAATACCATGATCCAAGCTATTCCTTACCAAATGAGTCAGTGGATCTGCAATTTTTTCTATCAGGCCTTTATCAAGTTCCGTATTTTCACCAACTGTTTTTAATTCAACGCGCTTGTTCAACTTTGCAGCCAAATCACGAACAACTCGAGGATAACGGCTAAATACAAAACTAATTGGCATCATACGAATCGACATTACAGATTCTTGCAAGTCACGCGTATTTCTCTCCAGTTGACTCATTCCACTATGTAATTTCTCAAAAAGCACCGGATCATATTGTGAAACGGTTTGAGCCAACATTGCCTGTGTGATCACCAATTCACCGACCAAGTTGATCATCTGATCAACTTTTTCTATGCTGACACGTATTGAAGAAGTTTCACTGTTTGGAGCAGCAGTAGCAGTTTTGTTCAAAGATTTGTTTATGTTGCCCGAAGATTCGTTTTTGCTGAAACCTGTATTGGGTTGCTGCCCAACACTTGGATTCATTTCCGATTCATCACTCTCAATCGGTGCAGCAGGTGCCCCAGGAAAAAAACCATAGCCCGGAGCTGGTGGCAAATCAGTCATTGAAAATTCATCTTCATTTGCAGTTACAGGCGATTCTGTATTCTTGCCGGCTTCTTCCGAATAATCAGTAGCTGACAAACCTGCCTCAGTATTTTCCACAACGATAGTTTCTATTTTCAGATTTGCCGGATCGACAATAAAAGCCAATGTTTCCCAAACATCTTCTTCACAATTTGAGGTTGCAAGCTTTAGTTTAAAACTATTGCTAGTGTTAGTAGGTGTCAAATTCTCGAGAACTCCGAGGCGTTTTAAGTTATCGAGCAAGTGATCGACCGTTGCGCTACTCATACCGGTACTGGAGAATTCAATACTATAAATATTTTTGAGTGAATCTTCTGCTGGTGATTCTATTACTTCGGTTTCAATCTGATTAGTAGCCCCTAAATTCTCTCCAGGTTCTTCTTTTGCTACCGGCTCAACAACTACCGATTCCTGTACCCCGTCACTGAGCTTCTTCAATTCTTCACAAACGGCCGCCGCAACCGCCGGATCCGCTTGACCTTCACCGCGATGACCCGCTAGCTGTTCCTTAATGACATCACCTGCTCTGAGAAAAGCATCAATCATTTCGCTACGCACCTTAAGTTCGCCTTTACGCAATTTATCCAGCAATGTTTCCAACATATGAGTCATCTCCGTCATATCCGTAAAACCAAATGTACCAGCACCGCCTTTGATAGAGTGCGCAGCACGAAAAATAGCGTTTAAATCTTCCAGGTCTGGAGAATTGACATCCAGTCTCAAAAGACATGTTTCCATTTCAGCCAATAACTCAGAAGATTCTTCAAAGAAAATTTCGTAAAACTGTTCGAGATCTGTACTCATCGGTAACCCTATTTCATGTGGATACTACTCAAGGCTAACACTCTAATAAAACCAGCAAATTATGAAACAGATTAATAAAAATCATTTAATCTTCAAAATAAGAAAAACTGCTGCAACTTGCTAATCTACAACGAAGTATTTATTAGCCTATTACTTTTCCAATGACTTCTAACAGCCGTTTGGGATCAAAGGGTTTTACTAACCATCCGGTTGCACCGGCTGCTCGACCCTTAGCCTTTATTTCATCACCAGATTCAGTCGTTAAGATTAAAATGGGAATATTTTTATAACTCGCCAATTTCCTTAGCAATTCCAATAGCTTTAATCCATCCATTCGGGGCATATTAATGTCTGTCAAGACTAAATTTACTTGATGAGAATTAGCTTTATCCAGTGCATCCTGACCATCAACAGCTTGAATGACTTCGTATCCAGCGCCCTTGAGCGTAAACGCAACCATCTGCCTAATTGATGCCGAATCATCCACTGCAAGAATCGTCTTTGCCATTTACCTTACCTCTCTATCTTTTTTGATCATTAACCTAGGAAACACAAAAATCTAATCTGTTTAGAAAAGCTCAATATCACCCATTTGCATGCCTTGTTGAACAACCGGTTTTCTCGTGCTTTTAATCGTTGTTTTTGCAACTGCTTCAGATATACCTTCATGAACTCTTTTAAGCATCTTCTTGTTACTTGTCTTTCCCCAGCCGGATTGACGATCAACTCGCTGCAGTTCGATGCTCAACATTTCTACTTGCCGGGAAGTATGAGCGAGTAACTGTGTTACCAAATCCCCGAACTGAAGCGAAGTAACCGCCATTTCCAATTCTTGTTCAATCTTGTCAGCGACAACCATTTGTTTCTCGAGAAGCTCAAGTATGGGCTTACTCCCTTCAGGAGCCGCCAATTTCTCAATAGCCAGAACCATTTCGTGATGCGACTTGGTCAACTCACTAATGAATTTAAAGTTGACGACCAAATTGTTGACCGCATCACTGACCAATCTATCGACTTGATTAAGCTCTCCCTTAATATTGATAAAAAACTCATCGGCTTCTGCATTCCGATAAATACAATCTGCATGCTCAAGCGTTTTTTTACTTGCCGAATCCTTGATTTTATTGATGCCTGCTGATTGTGTTTCTGACATAACTTTTCTCCTTGTTATGCATTTGATCAAGGCGGTTAAAACAGCAAAAACTGAAACAGGCTTTCCTAGGTAATTTCCAATCTCACAACTTCTTGTTTGTTGTATTGAATACCGATTCATGCTGACCAATACCGCTACGCAATCCTTTAATCATTTTTTTCAAAAAGCTAACGGTGCAATTCGCAATAACTTTAGTAATGAAGCTGTGTTGAATTGCAACCCTGCATCGCAACCAATAAAACATTACAAAATTAACAAAACCGGAATTTTGCAAGCAGGAAGCAGGAATTTTGAAGTAATCGAAGAGAAAGAGGATAAAACTGCGATATCAAGAGGCGACAACTCTCCCATGCAATAGCAGCGCGTATATCAATGAATTGCTAAAACAACAGAGAAGAATTTCCTCAAGCAAGCATTTATCAAAGCCGACCAAGAAAAAGCCGCCGATCCGGATTATCAGGAAGAACTAAAAGCCTGGGAGAATACGTTATCCGGCGGCTTGCCAAATGACTGATTTAACAGCTCGATATTTACTGGATCGGCCTGGAACCGGCCAGAGGCAACAGAACCAAGCAACTGCGCGCCGTCGATGTATTCAGATCCGGCAAATTGCAAGGCCGGTTGGAGGAGTCGTATCTTGCAGAAATCAAAGCCGCGCTGGCGATTGTTTTTGATAAGTGATCTTTTTCTAACAAGCAGGTTAATCACTAACAAATTGTTGATGCACAGTAGTGTCCGGTTAAATTAGCTGTTGAAACGATAGAAGCCAGTATTGATGAGGATTGCAGAGAAAATATTTTGGTGCCGATTTGAAATCATATTTCGAAAATTCAGGCTCGAGTAATCTCCAAAAGTTGAATCTTCTGGAAATGATCTATGAACTTAGGAAAAACGCTGTTCGCACAACTCATGGAGTTTGTGCCATGGACGAGCTTCGCGAGAATCGTGGCTCGTTATGGTGGCGATTCGGGCGTGCGAAATCTGAGTTGTACCGAGCAATTCCGCGCCATGGCTTTTGCGCAGCTGACCTACCGCGAGAGTCTGCGAGATATCGAAGCTTGCTTGCTGGCCAACCAGACGAAGCTGTACAGCATGGGTTTCCGCGCGCCAGTCAAACGTTCGACACTGGCCGACGCCAACGAAGCACGCAACTGGCACATCTGGGAAGACTTGGCTACATTGCTGATCCGGCGCGCACGCAAACTGTATTGCAACGACAGCTTCGGTGTCGATCTGACCAATACGGTCTACGCACTGGATGCGACGACCATAGACCTGTGCCTGTCGCTGTTTCCATGGGCACCGTTTCGCGTCAGCAAGGCGGCGGTCAGATTGCATACCCTGCTGGGTTTGCGCGGCAATATTCCGGCTTTCATCCACATCACGAATGGCAAGACCCACGAAGTCAACGTGCTGGATACCTTGTCCTTCGAGGCAGGGGCTTTCTACGTGATGGATCGGGGTTATCTGGATTTCAGTCGCCTGTTCATGCTGCATCAGTCGGGTGCATTCTTCGTAACTCGCGCCAAACGTGGAATGAACGCTCACAGGGTGTACTCGATGAAGGTCGATCGGAATACCGGCATTATCTGCGATCAGCGTATCGCGCTCGACGGTTTCTACATCTCGCAAGATTATCCCGAGCAACTGAGGCGCATCCGCTTCAAAGACCCGGAAACCGGCAAGACGTTGGTGTTCCTGACCAACAACACAGCCTTGCCCGCACTGACGATTGCCGCGCTGTACAAAAGCCGCTGGCAAGTCGAGTTGTTCTTCAAGTGGATCAAGCAACATCTGCGTATCAAACGTTTCATCGGCAACAGCGAGAACGCGGTGAAAACGCAAATCTGGTGCGCCGTCGCCACTTATGTGCTGATCGCCATTGTCAAAAAGGAGCTTCAAATTGATGCCTCGCTCTACACTTTGCTACAGATTTTATCGGTCTCTATTTTTGAGAAAAACCAGTTGCAACACGCCTTACAAGGCGCTGCCTACATTTCAGAACAGTACGGTGCCGCTAACCAACTAAATTTGTTTAACTTTTAACCGGACACTACTGGTTGATGCATATGATTTTTGCATAACGAGGGAAAAATAGAATTTTCGTTAACTGTTAACTCAAGACCTGGTACCTTGTTTTTGCGACCACATGCCCGAAATCATGCTACGCCTACAACGCGATTTCCATTGGCGCTACACTCACTGATCAGCAAATCGAAACTGGACGGCCCGGCGCGGATTATTCATTTTCCGGGAAAATGATGCGCGGATTCAATTTCAAAGTGCAAAATCTGCCGGTGTATATCGAACTCAGTTTGCCGGATTGAGTTGTTCACGTAAGCTCTCGATAGCGCTGGGTTCGCTGCGCACCCGGAAGAGAGTGCCTTCATTGTCCGAGCGTTCTTCCAGTACCTGACAATTCGTATAGATTTGTCCGCGGAGTTGCTGAGCATTCCAGGGCAGAAAAAACTCAGTTTCGATGAGGTGTTGCTGGAAGAATTCGAGGATTTTCAGGCGAAGTTTCGTAACATCGTCGGAGCTGCGCGCGCTCATCACGATGCAATCCGGATACCGGGTACCTAAGGCAGTTTTGCATTCGGCTTGCGCCTCTGCGTCGCCGACATGGTCGATCTTGTTGAATACGCGGATGCGCGGTACAGCATTCGCGCCGATTTCTTCTAGCACTTGCTGGGTGACTTCGAGCTGTCGCTCAAATCCGGGATCGCTGGCATCAATGACATGGAGCAGCAGAGATGCATCCAGCGCTTCGTCCAGCGTGGATTTGAATGAGGCGACCAGTCCGTGCGGCAGGTTCTTGATGAAGCCGACCGTATCGCTGACGAGCACGCGTGGCACGCTTTCCGGGTGGAGCGCTCGCACCGTGGTGTCGAGCGTAGCGAACAGTTTATTGGCTACCAGCACTTCGCTGCCGGTGAGCGCCCGCATCAAAGTGGATTTGCCGGCATTGGTATAGCCGACCAGCGCCACGCTGGCGAGCCCTTGGCGCTCTTGCCGTCGCGCACGCTGTATTTTGCGCTCGGCTTCCATCGTGACAATTTCTTGTTGGAGTTCGGCGATACGGTCACGGATTTTGCGCCGATCCAATTCAGTGTGCGATTCGCCAGCACCCCGTCCACCAGTGCCGCTGCGCTGCCGCCCTTGCGGCCCGGCAAGCTTGGCGGCTTCGCGCAGGCGCGGGGCCATGTAGCCGAGGCGCGCGATTTCCACCTGTGCGCGCGCCGCACGGGAGCGGGCATTGCGGTGAAAAATTTCAAGAATCACCATGGTGCGGTCCATTACCTCGCAACCAACCTCGTTTTCAAGGTTGCGCGCCTGCGATGGTGAGATTTCGTGATCGACCAAGAGAGCACTGATATCGTGGCCATCTGATTCGATGACGATTTCCTCAAATTCATCCGATCCGGAATCGTTGTTCACGTAGCAGCGGATTTCCTCGCGCTTGCCAACGCCCAGGTACGCAGTCGTGTCGAAGCTGGTACGTTTTTGCATAAACGTGTTGACGACGATATAGCCCAGTGTTTTTGCGAGTTCGCGCAGCTCGGCCAGCGACGACTCGAACTCGATATCACTGACATTCGGCAATTGAACCGCTGCCGCAACAGCGAACTTAGGTTTTTCTTTGATTTCTATAGACATTGGAAAATTGTACTTCCTGGATAGTGGGAATTGAGAAGGGGTGGGGAGCCTGACAGACTTGCGGCTAATCGACTACACTCATGGGATAATGATTCATGTTTCTTCAATTTCTTGTCGCATAGGTTCATTATGCGCCCCAAAATCCGCATTCACGCCCTCTCTTGACTCAGGACAGCTAATGGATGACTCTTTTACTTTGTGATGTCAGTGGCCCCATGTATGCTGATTCGTGATGAATCGCAAAACTCAATTACGCTCATGATTTATGAGGTGAGTGGGTTACATCAAATTTTACCCAACTTGGTGGGTTTTTCAACGGCCTGCTAAACCAAAAAACTCATCCACCAATCTATCCATGAAAATCATCCTGGAACTCGTGCTGTTTATTATCGTTTTAAATATCTTTTTCAAATTATTCGTTTGGATTCTCGACGATATGATCAAAACAGGCGGGTATCGATAGGCAATGAGAATTCAGTGTAGGTTAAGCTGACAAAGGAAACGCAACCTTTACCGATGGCGTTCGCCATAACCGAAACTTCCCTCAGAGTGACGTTGGGTTTTCTTCGGCAGCCTAACCTACCGGGCTGAACCGCCTTCAATGTCGTAGAGGTAGCCACCTCGATGTCTTCGATAATGCCCTCAACTGTGATTTTGTCATCATCTTGTGCGCTTAGTATCTCCAACGCGGTCTTGTTAAATTGATACAAGAATCCCTGAATCGTATACTGTCAGCAGTACGTGACTATCGTCTTTCCTTCAACTTAGTGCTCAACGTCAGCCGTCATCAGGCCTCTATTCCTGATGAGTAGTTCAGTGACGATACTTTGCCATCCTTGAAGGCAATTGTGATCGTTGCCGCACGGTCCGGAGGGTCAACGGAAATCCGGGTGCCGTCCGGCAATGTGACCTGAAAGTCGAGAAGCTGCTTCGCTTCCTGCTTCGGGCGGAGCTTTGCAACGACTGCCTTTGCCAACTCCGACAAAGCTGTGTCAACCGCCTTTTCCGCGAGCTTCTTTCCTAACCACTGCAATCCGGGGACAATTGCGTAGGTGAACACAGCGCCAACCACGCCGGCTAGACTCAACTCGACGAATTCGTGTGGTTTGGTATCGTCAGTATCACCCCAACTTCGTACCTCAATCTCGCTTATGTCATCGAAGACTGAATGAAGTGCGTCTCGCCGCCGGTTGTGGAGTTCGATGGCGCGAGGTGAGTCGTCCGGAAGGTTCTCGAATCTGTTGTCGAGTCGGCGGTTTACGCCTAACAAAACTACGTTACTCATGAGGGCCTCCATGGCGGAAAAGATGGCTAACTACAATCAAGCGTCCGAAATGACACAATATAATACGTCAGCGATGAAGTATAAACCGGAAAGTATCACATTAAATCATTGTTCTTTATTAAAAACCATGTCAGTTTGATTTTCAATATGACACGCTTTGTTAGATTCGCAAATAATCAAAAATCAGATTATTCAGTAGAAAACGATGTTCGGTTTATAACTAACGATTTTCGCGCAACAACCCAGCTACGCTGATATCTTCATCAACATCGGGCCAATGAATGCCTTCGCCATCTCCCAGCAGTTCATAGTTGGCAAGTTGCTTTTGGCTGGCTGACGACAAACGTGGAAACCATACCAGAGGAACTGCGATAGTTCTTCCATCGACAAGCGAGACGATCATGTCGTTATCGGAGAATTGCACGCTTTTTGCTAAGGAAACACTGATCTATTCGATCAAATAGATAGACCTGCAAAGGTTAGATAAAATACCTTGCTATTGATAAACATGGAATAGAGCGATGCAATCAAGCTTTTCTGAGCTGGAATATGCGGCA
>WBZO01001762.1_pt2 | contig 29481 bp, 26 predicted proteins | sample 5204261 | NCBI WGS metagenome assembly WBZO01 (sample SAMN12412400, study PRJNA552823) | activated sludge metagenome | isolation source: activated sludge from anammox sidestream of wastewater treatment plant... | place: USA: North Carolina | collected 2017-09
CCTCTACATCGTGGCGGGGCGCCCGGGCATGGGCAAGACCTCCTTCGTGCTCAACCTGGCGGTGAACGTGGCGAGCCCACGACGGATGGAGGTGGACGACGGCAGCAGCTTCGGCTCGGTCATCGAGGAGCCAGGCTACGGCGTCGCGTTCTTCTCGCTCGAGATGCCCCGAGAGCAGCTCGCGGCGAGGCTCTTGGCCAGCGAGGGGCGGGTGAACGTCGGCGCCATCCGTCGTGGTGAGACCCAGAAGGACTGGGACAAGCTCACCAGCGCGGCGGCGCGGCTGCAGAACCTCCCGCTCTGGTTGGACGACACCCCCGCCATCTCCCTGCTAGACTTGCGCGGGAAAATCCGCAGGCTCAAGGCGGAGATCGAGCGTGGCGGCGAGGGGCTCCGCGCCAAGAAGCTGGGGCTCGTCATCATCGACTACTTGCAGCTCATGTCCGGTCGGCAAGACGCCAAGAGCCGAGAGCAGGAGATCAGCGAGCTGTCGCGGGGGCTGAAGCACCTGGCGAAGGAGCTGAAGGTGAGCGTGATGGCGCTCAGTCAGCTCAACCGCTCGGTGGAGACCCGCACCACCAAAGACAAGCGCCCGCAGCTCAGTGATCTCCGCGAGAGCGGCGCCATCGAGCAGGACGCCGACACCATCCTCTTCATCTATCGGGACGAGTACTATTTCCGCGACAGCATGGACAAGGGCATCGCGGAGGTCATCGTCGCCAAGCAGCGCAACGGCCCCACGGGGATCGTCCGCACCAAGTTCACCGCAGACTACACGCGCTTCGACAACTTGGAGCTGGGGGACCACCCGGACGTGCACCCGGACGACTTCGAGCAGGGGCTCTGAGCGTCACTCGCCGAGCCGCCGCGCCAGGGCGCGCATGAGCTCGTCCAGCCCCTCATGGGTGGGGGCGCTCACTAGGTGCAGCTCGACGCCTCGCGCGGCGAAGGCCTCGCGCAGCGCGGGGAAGGCCTCCCGCACCTCGGGCAGGTCGGCCTTGGTGAGCGCGACGACCTCCGCGCGCTCCGCGAGCTCAGGGCTGAAGTGCTGGAGCTCGGCGCGGATGACGTCATAGTCCTCGAGGGGTGAGCGGCCGGGCTCTGGCGACTCGCTGATGAGGTGGAGCAGCACGCGCGTGCGCTCGACGTGCTTGAGGAATCTAGTGCCGAGCCCTGCGCCGCTGCTGGCCCCGGGGATGAGCCCGGGGATGTCGGCGATGACGAAGCTCTGTCCCCCGCCGCGCGCGCCGTCCCCCAGGGTGACGACGCCGAGGTGGGGGGTGAGGGTGGTGAACGGGTAGTCCGCCACCTTCGGGCGGGCGCGGCTCACGCTGCTGATGAGGGTGCTCTTGCCCACGTTGGGGAAGCCGATGAGACCGACGTCGGCCATCACCTTGAGCTCGAAGCGGAGGTGGCGGTGCTGCCCGGGCTCTCCTGGCTCCGCGCGTCGCGGCGCGCGATCGGTCGGCGTGGCGAAATGGATGTTGCCGCGCCCGCCCCGGCCGCCGCGGGCGATGACGTGGGTGGCATCGCGCTCGGTCAGCTCGCACAGCTGCTCACCGGTGTCGGCGTCATAGACCACGGTGCCGAGCGGGAGGCGGATCTCCTTGTCAGGGGCGCCGCGCCCGTAGCAGTCGCTGCCCATCCCGTGCTCGCCGCGCTCCGCGCGGATGAGGCGCACGTGGATGAGCTCGAACAGCGTGTTGATGCCGGGGTCGACGCGCAGCACGACGTCTCCGCCCCGGCCGCCGTCGCCGCCGGAGGGCCCCCCCATGGGCACGAATTTCTCTCGTCGGAAGGCGATGCAGCCGTTGCCGCCATCACCTGCCTCCACGCGCACCGTGGTCTCGTCGATGAAGCGCATGCCGGTGGCTCTTACCAGCCCCTCGGGGCGACGTCAGGTCCAGCGGGGGCGACTCCGGAGTACCCCGGCGCCGGGGTGCTCTGGCGCGGTCGCGGGGGAGGCTTACGCAAGTGCTTCGCCAAGGCCCGGGCAGGGGGAGCTGGAGAAGTTGTCCAGCCACGCACGCTGGGGTTACGCCAGGGCCACGATGCAGCTCCCCAGCCGCCTCGACGCCACCACCCTCGGAGATGTCCTCGGCGCCCTCGCCCGCGAGCTGGCGACGGGCACCCTGACGCTCGTGGACGCTCGCGGCGACGAGCACTTCATCGGCCTGCGCCGTGGGCTCGTCCAGGGCGTCCGCACGCCCCTCGAGGCGCCGCGCCTCGGGGAGCTCCTCGCGCGAGAGGGGCTCCTCCCGGAGTCGATCCGCCGTCGGCTCCAGGAGGCGCTCGTGCTCACGCCGGCGCGCCCCGTAGGGGAGGTGCTCATCGACGCTGGGCTCGAGCCAGGCTTGATCCACGCGGCGCTCCGGCAGCAGCTCCGCGAGCGCCTGGACGCGCTCTTTCGGCTGCGCACGGCCGCGCTACGTTTCAACGTGCTCGGCGCACCACGCCTCGAACGCCTGGAGGTGCCGCTGTCGCTCCGGGAGTACCTCCACGGGCGACCACGCCGCCGCGGGCGACCGGGCAGCCGCGCGTCGCCCCCGAGGGCGGCTCCCGCCAGCGCTGCCGAGGGGGCGCCGCCCCCCGCGCGGGGTGACTCGGCGCTGCAGCGCGCCGCGGCCCTCGAGACCTTGGGTCTGGAGGGAGGGGCGAGCCCTGAGCAGATCCGCCTGGCGTTCCGGCGCTTGGCGCGCGAAGCCCACCCGGATCGGCAGCGCCCGACGCCGCTCGTCGGTGGGCGTCGCCGGAGCTTCGCGGAGCTGAGCGAGGCCTACCATCGGCTGCTCGCTTGAGCGCCGTGCCCCGCGCCCTGGGGCCAGGACGCACGCCGGCCGCGCCCGAGGCTGTCAGCTCTGGCGAGCTGGGTTAGGCTGCGGCGCCTTGGAACCCACCGCCCTCGCCCCCGCCACGCCGCTCGGCACCTCGAGCCTCCAGCTCCCTGCCGGGATGCGCGACTGGATGCCGGGAGAGGCCAGCGCACTCGTGGCGCTCGCGCGCCGGGTGCTCGGGAGCTTCGAGCTGATGGGCTATGAGCGCGTGACGCTCCCCGTCTTCGAGTACGCCAGCGTGCTCGAGCGCGGCCTCGGTGCGCTCGAGCCTTCGGAGGTCGTCCGCTTCGTGGAGCCGGAGAGCGGTGAGGTGGTGGCGCTGCGCCCCGACATGACGCCTCAGATCGCGCGCCTGGTGGCGACGCGGCTGCGCGACGCGCTCAGCCCAGCGCGGCTCTATTATGAGGGCTCCGTCCTCAGGCGCCGCCGGGAGCGCGCGCGCAAGCAACGCCAGGTCCCTCAGGTCGGCGTCGAGCTCATCGGCGCCGGGGGCGCAGAGGCGGATCTCGAGGTGCTGAGCGTCGCCACGCGCGGGATCCATGCGGCTGGGCTCGAGCGCTTCACGCTCGACCTGTCACACGCCCAGATCCCCGTGGCCTTGATGGCCGAGGCAGCCCCGGAGGCGCGCGCGGAGCTGCTCGACGCGCTCGGCAAGAAGGACGGCGAGCAGCTCGTGCGCGCTGCGGAGCGCAGCGGCCTGCGGGGGGCGACGCTCACGGCGCTCGCGGCGCTGCCGGAGCTGCACGGCGCGGAGGACGTCTGGCCGCGGGCGCGCCGTCTCCTGGCCGCCACGCCCGCGGCGCCGGCGATGGAGGAGCTCCAGCGGCTCTGGGACGCCGCGCGCGAGCTGTCCCTCGCGCCCACCGTGCTCGTCGACCTGGGAGAGGTGTGGGACGTGGGCTACTACACCGGGGCCGTGTTTCGGCTCTTCGCCCCGGGGCCCGGTGAAGCCATCGGCTCCGGTGGGCGCTACGACGGCCTGCTCGGGCGTTTTGGTGCGCCGCGGCCGGCCGCGGGCTTCGCGCTGGATCTGGAGCACCTGCGGTGGTCCTTGGAGACGACGGGGGACGCGCCGCCGCGCGCGGCGCGGATCAGCGTCCACGGCGCGCCGGAGGCCGCGGCGGTCGTCGTGGCGGGGCTCCGCGCCGCGGGCGTGGTCGCCGCTCGCGCGCCGGAGCAGGAGCCGCTCGCCCATGCGCGCCAGTGGCGCTACACACACCTGGTCGAGCTCGAGGCGCCGGCGCTGAAGGACGTCTCCAGCGACGCTGCCGGCTCGCCGCTACCACGCGAGCCCGAGCGACTGATCGAGGCGGTACTAGAGCGCGCGAGCCGCGCGCTGAAGGGCTGAAGCGCAATGTCGAGCGTAGTCATCGTAGGTGCCCAATGGGGGGATGAGGGCAAGGGGAAGATCGTCGACCTGTACACGGAAGACGCGGACATGGTCGTGCGCTACGCGGGTGGCCCGAACGCGGGGCACACCCTGGTGGTGGGGCAGGAGAAGGTCGTCGTGCGCCTGCTGCCGAGCGGTATCCTCCGGCCCACCACGAGCTGCATCATCGGTCAAGGGATGGTCATCGACCTCGGCGTGCTCGCCGCAGAGATCGACGAGCTGACCCGCCGCGGCTACCGCGGCGTCGAAGAGCGGCTCGCCATCAGCGACCGCGCGCACCTCATCTTGCCCTATCACATCTTGGTGGATCGCCTCCGTGAGGGCGCGGCGAGCGCCGAGACGGCCATCGGGACCACCAAGAAGGGGATCGGCCCGGCCTACGAAGACAAGGTGCGCCGGACGGGCTTGCGCTTGGGGGAGCTGCGGCACCCGGACAAACTCGAGCGGCGCGCTCAGGCCGCGCTCGAGGCCTGGGCCCCCATCATCCAGGCGCTCGGCGGGCAGGTGCCGAGCGTCGAGGAGGTGCTCGCCCCGGTGCTGGCGCTGGCGCCCCGCTTCCTCCCCTTGCTCGCCAACACCTCGGCGCGCGTGGACGCCGCCGTCTCGGCGGACCAGCGCGTGCTGTTCGAGGGCGCTCAGGGCACGCTCTTGGACATCGACCACGGCACCTACCCGTTCGTGACGAGCAGCTCCGCCTCGGCGGGCGGCGCCGCCATCGGCGCTGGCATCGGCCCCAACCGGCTCGACACGGTGGTGGGGATCACCAAGGCCTACACCACGCGCGTCGGAGGCGGCCCCTTCCCCACGGAGCTCGATGACGAGCAAGGCGAGCGCCTGCGCCAGCTCGGCGGGGAGTTCGGGGCCGTCACCGGCCGCCCACGGCGCACCGGGTGGCTCGATCTCCCCGCGCTGCGCTATGCGGCGCGGGTCAACGGCCTGGATGGGCTGGCGCTCACCAAGCTGGACGTGCTGTCCGGGTTTGGCCCCATCAAGACCTGCGTGGCGTACGACACGCCGGAGGGGCGCGTGGAGGACCTGCCCATCGACGCGCTGGACACGCCCGGGCAAGTGACGCCGGTGTACGTCGAGCACGAGGGCTGGACCGAGACGCTCGAGCACTGCCGCACCCTCGACGAGCTGCCGATCGCGGCGCGGCGCTACATCCGGTTCATCGAGGAGCAGACGCGGGTGCCGGTGTACCTCGTGAGCGTGGGTCAAGAGCGCCGCGCCACCATCGTGCTGCAGCACCCCTTCCTGGGCCGCGCGGCGGCGCCGTGACGGCCCTCCTGGTCGTCGCGCTGTTGCAGGTGACGTCCCCGTCGCTGGGCGCCCTCGCGAGCCCGCGCCCGAGCGCCTGCGCCCCGCAGCCGTCCGGGCGGCTGTGGGCGCGCGCGCGCTCCCCTGGACGCGCGGCGTGGTGCGTCGCTCTGGCGCGCGGGTACGGCGCCTTGGGCTCTGACCTCGCGCGCGCGGCGGCCGCCCTGGAGCGCGCCGAGCGGCTCGCCCCGGAGCGCCCAGAGAACGCGCTGCTCGCCGCGCGGATCGCGGGGCGCCGCGGGCAGTGGGCGCAGGCGCGCGCGCTGCTCAGGGAGGCGCAGCGCTCGCCCGAGCGCCTCCGCCTCGATCCTGGCGCGGCGCTCACGCTCGCGCGCGCGGAGCTGATGACCGGGCAGCTCGAGGCGGCTCGCGCCGCTTATCGCCAGGTGGCCATCGACGCCGCGCTGCTGCCCGCGGGGGAGCGCTCGGCGGCGTGGGTCGAGGCCGCGCTGGCGCTGCTCACGGAGGGTCCGACCGCGCTGGAGGAGGCGAGCGCCTACCTGTCGGAGGCCTGGCGCGCGCGGGGTGCCCCTGGCACCGAGGGCGCCCTCGTCCTCGCGCGGAGCCTGGTGTTGCGGCTCGGTGGGCGTGCGTCGGAGGCCGAGGCCTGGCTCGCGGAGTACCCCGCGGCGCGGCAGGGCTTGAGCGCGCTCGGGCTGGAGGGGCTCGCGGCCGCGCTGCCGGGCGGGCTCGGGGAGGCGCTGCGACAGAGCGGGCAGGCGGGCACCGCGGCGAGGGCCGCGTTCTCGGCCGCGCTCGAGGCTGGAGGTGGTCCGTGGGCGCACCACGCTCGGCCCCGGTGAGCGTCGCTGCGCTCGCGCTGCTGGCGTCCACGCTGTGCGTGGCGCCCAGCCTGCGCGCTCAACCGACCTGGTGGGCGCGGGCGCGCGAGCCGCGCGCCGTCCAGACGCAGGCCTTGCTCGTCGCCGTCGAGGGGATGCTGGCGCGCGCCTCCGTGGCGGCGAGCGTGGATCCGGCCCTGCCTCGCCGCTTCACCCTCGCTGGTCTGGCGCTCTTGCACCTGGGGCGGGTGGAGCGGGAGGGAGACCCCCGCCTGGCGTTCTTTCTCGGGGAGCTGCTCGTGGACCGGGAAGTGGAGCGCTGGGGTGAGGCGCGAAGGGTGCTCACGGCGGCGCTCGCGCGCGAGCCCGAGGCGCCCGAGGCGGCGCGCGCCTGGTTCAACCTGGCGATCGCCTGCGACAAGCTGGGCGATCCGGGCTGCGCGCGTGACGCCTACGACGCCGCGCTGGAGCTCACCTGGGAGCCCGAGGCGCGGGCCAACGTGCTGCTCAACCGTGGAGAGGCGCACATGACGCTCGGCCAGCTCGAGGCCGCCCTCGCGGACTATCGAGCGGCCCTCACCGTGGCTCGCTCACCCGCGCTCGTCGCGCTGGCGTACTATGGCCTCGGCGTCGCGCTGGAGCGCAGCGGGGATCTTCCCGCGGCGCTGCGCGCCATGAGCGCGGGCAACGCCATCCGCGTCCACCCCAGCATCGACAGTGCGCTCGATCTGCCGTCCGTGTTCTTCATCCCACCGTACGAGGTGCACTACTATCGTGCGCTGGCCGCGCTCGCTCAGGCCAGGCTCCAGGAGCAGCCGGAGGCGCGACGGCAAGGCCTGGAGCAGGCCGCGCGCCACTGGTCACGCTACCTGGAGGCGGACGCGGCGGCCCCTTGGGCGGGCCACGCCCGCGCTCGTCGGCGCGCCCTCGCCCGGGAGCTGCGCGCCCTCGAGCGGCGGCTCGGCAGGGGCGCGCGCGCGAGGCAGGCCGGCGCTCCCGCGCCTTAGCCCGCGTGCTTCGGTGAGCACGCCAGGGCTCGGCTCACGCCCTCCACGTCGAGCACGCCCTCGAAGACCGGCGCCAGCTCGGGCTCCCGGTCGGCCTCACGGAAGGCGCCGCTCGTCGCGAGCGCGCGCGCCCTCGGCCCGTCGAGGACGAAGAAGAGGTCACGCAGGCCCCCGGGCGCGGGCGCCTCGACCACCTCGACGATCCTCCCGCGCTCGACGTAGAGCTCCTCCTGACCGCGCTGGATGAGCACGCGCTTGTCCGTGATGAGGTACTGCGTGTCGTGGGTGAGCCTGGCGCGCGCGACGAGCGTGCTCGAGACGACGATCCAGGCGATGGCCGCGAGCAGCCCCACGGTGAGCGTCTGGCCGAGCGCGAGCCCGACGAAGCCTACGGAGTGGAGGGGCAGCCCGGCGGTGTGGAGCCGCCACAGCGCTGGCCAACCCTTGGCGACCAGGACGCCGCCAGCGCCGAGCAGCAGCGTGGACAGCGCGACCAGGCTGCGCTCTCGCCGTCCGCTCGGCAGCCAGCTGCGCCAGTGCGCGTGAGGGCGAGCCGACCAGAGGAGCTGCTCTCCGGCGTCGAGCCGCTCCCTGAGCTGCCCGTGTCCCACTGGAGTGAGCGCGTCCATCCCGCGGACGATCGACCACACCCGCGCGGGCGCGGTGACCCCTCGGAGCCGTAGGCGGAGCTGGCGGGAGAGCGCTCCCATCGGGACCGCACGGACGAGCTCCACGTCACCGCACCCCGGGTAGCGCTGGCTCCAGGAGATGCGCGCGTAGCTCACCGTGTAGCGGTCCATGGTGCGGCGGAAGCGCCCGTGCTGGACGATGACGTGTCCCTCGGTGACGGTGTAGCGGAGCCCGGCGATCCACCAGCGAGGCACCTGGCGGCTCGCGAGCGCCAGGGCCGCGGCCGCGAACGCCAAGCTGAGCGAGGGGGTCGCCGAGGCTCCCAAGGTGAGGGCGCTGACCGCGGCGAAGCAGACCAGGACGATGGCGAAGACCGCGAACACGCCGGTGGTGAGACGCCAGAGCAGTGGGGGCTCTACGACCTCCGCCTGGCCTCTCCAGATCACCTTCTCACCGTAGAACGACTCTCGCATCGGGCTGCTCCCTCACGGGGCTCGACTCCATCGTGACAGCATCCACGGCAGCGTCCAGCCCAGGGCGCGCGGCGCCCCGAGGGGAGAGCCCCTCAGTTGGTGGGGGAGACGAACACGAGCTCGACGCGCTCGTTGTAGGCCGCGGCGCCGGTGCGGCGTGGTGGCAGCAGGGGGCGTGCGCCGCTGGCCTGCCGTAGCTCCAGGTGCTCGGCGCCTTCGGCGCGCAGCGCTGCGAGCAGCCGCTGGCCTCGCTCGGCGTCCACGGCGCCCGCCGCCCCGCTGGAGTGGAGGAGCACCAGCACGGGGAAGCGGGGATGGGCCTTGGCCGTCCGCCCCAAGCTGGCGACGAGCCGAGCACCCTCCGCGCTGAGGCGCGGCCCCGCGAAGAGCCCCCGGAGCGTCACCACCACGCCTCGCTCGTCGCGGGAGGGCTCGAGCTCGGGGACGGCGCTGAGCTCGCTGAGGAGCTGGTCCGCGACGCCCTCCGCGGGGGACCGCGCGCTCGCGGCTCGGCGGGCTTGCGTCAGCTCTGCGAGGCAGCCCGAGCGGAGGCGGAGCGCCTCGTCGATGGGCGTCGCGGTGGGGCGCTTCGAGAGCGCCGCGTCGAGGGTGTCCAAGGCGCCGAGCTTCGTGGGCAGGCTGGGCTCGGCGGACTGGAGCAGCTGGGCGGCGGTGCAGTAGAGCCGCGCATCCCAGGCGAGGGCGCGCGCTGCCTCCAGCCGCGCCGCCTCACGCTCTGGGGTCGCTGGCTCACTCTCGACCAGCGGGAGCTGGTCCCGCAGCACCTTCACGCGGAGCTCCGTCGCGTCCGCCGCCGCGGTGGCGGTGACGCGCGCCGCCTCCAGCTTGGCGAAGGCGCGCCGCGCGTCCGTGAGCTCCTGCTCGGCGCGCGTGCGTCGCTCCTCGGCGCGCGCCAAGCGGGCCAGAATGAACGCGCGCTGGTAGGCCGCCGCCGCGTGCTCCGCCAGCACGCGGGCTGCTTCCGGATCCCCCTCGCGCTGGGCGTCCTCGGCGGAGCCGCGGAGCTGCTCGGCGCGGGCGAAGGCCTGCGGGGCGAGCCGCTCCGCCTCCTGGCTGGCCGGCGTCGCGCGGAGGGCGTCCAGCTCCAGCAGCGCGCGAGAGCGCGGCGCCGCCCCACAGCCGAGCGTGAGCACCCCGGCGAGCAGCCATCCGACGCCGCGGCGGCTCATGGGCGAGCCTCCCGTGAGCTGGCGGGGGCAGGCGCTTCGAGCGCCTCGAGCGCCTCGAGCGCGCGCCCCTCGCGGGCCGCGGCGTCTTCGAGGCGCGCCTTGGCGCGCGACGTCTCCTCCGCGAGCTGCTGGAGCTGGTCCTCGAGGGCGTCGGCGCTGCGCTCGGCGTCGGTGGCGCGCACGAGATCCACCCCGAGCTCCGCCCACTCTCGGCCGAGGGCGTCGTACAAGCCGGCGTGCAGCCGCGCGCCGCGCTGCCGCGCGTCGTCACCGCGCGCGAGCGCCTGCCGTGCTCGCGCGATGGGCTCCGCGGCGACGGCGGAGCCGCTGGGCGCCGCCGCGAGGCGGGCGAGGCTGGCCTCCGCGCGTTGGCGGTCGTCGGCCGCCGCCACCGCGACGAGCGCGAGCGACAGCGGGAGCAGAGCGAGGGCGAGAGGGCGCAGGGCGCGATGCACGTCGCCCAGCTAGCCAGGAGGGGCGCGTGAGGTCAAGGGGCTCCGCCTCGGCCTAGCGCTGGACCTGGACGCGGCGCTGCACCGCGCCGGACTGCTCCAGGAGGCGCTTGGCCTCCCTCTGGAGCAGCGGATGGGTGCGCTTCATCAGGAAACCCCCGAGGATGCGCGCGTCTTGGGCGGCGAGCTTGCGCAGCGCCCGCCGCATGGCCTTCACGTCGTTCACGTGAGCCGCCGTGAAGGCGAGCGCGCGGTAGAGCTGGGGGCGCACCGGGGCGAGCGCCCCCTCCTCCGGATCGAACAGCGCCAGGGTGTCTTGGGCCTTCTTGGCGTCGCCGCTGCGCGCCCAGGCCTCGGCGACCACCGCGCTGAGCATCGCGCGCGTCCGGGCGTCGTCGTGGCGGTTGAGCCCCACGCCGTCGGCGAGCTGCCTCGCCGGACTGACCTCCCCGAGCATCAGGTGCAGCATGGCGCGCTGGGCGCGGGCCTCGTCCGCCACGGGAGCGAGCACCTTCCCGAGGTCGATCTTCTCGAGCTCCGCGAGCGCCTGCCGAGGGTCGTCTTGCATCAAGAGCTGCGCCTTGGCGAAGACGGCAGCTGGATCCGTGCCCTTGTAGTCGGCGTCGAGCCGCGCGAGCGCCGCCTGCCGATCCTCCGAGGTCTCGACCCCGCGCAGGATGTTCGCCACGCCCCGCGCCTTCTTGGCCTGCCGCGCCACGTAGAGCAGGAGCCCGAGCACGACGAGGCTCGCCAGCAGGGGGACCGCGAGCGCGCTCCAGCGCACCGCGCTGCTCTGGGCCACCCCCGCGATGAGCCCGCCGATGAGCCAGACCGCGGCGACCGGCAGCCCCAGGCGGAGGAGCAGCTGCTTGCGCTGCGCTGGTCCGAAAGGATCCGGCACCTCCGGGGCGCTGGCGCTCGGCCCAGGCTGGCCGCGACGAGCGGCGGGCGCGCTGGAGGGCTTGGAGGTTCTCGGGGAGGGGCGTCGGTCGCTGGCCACGACGGCGGTATGTGCCGCTACGCCGGGGGTTTCAAGGCTTGTCGAGCACGGGGTCGTCATGACGCCGCGTGGGGGGGGCCGGCAGCAGGCTGTCCGGAGGCATGTCCGGCATGGACTCGTAGCGGAAGTGCTGGAAGAGGCTGAGGAGCAGCGACAGGACGGGCACCGCGAACAAGGCCCCCCACAGGCCGAAGAAGTGCTCCCCCACGAGCAGCGCAAAGACCACCAGCACGGGGTGGATGCGCGCGGCCGTCCCGATGATCTTCGGGTTGAGGTAGTTGGCCTCCACCTGGTGGATGCCGAGGATCCAGAGCAGCACCCACACCGCCGTGAGCGGCGCCTGAGTGAGGCCGACCACCACCGCCGGGACCGTGCTGAGGATGGCGCCGAAGATGGGGATGATGCTGCCCACCCCCGCCACGATGGCGAGGATGGGCCAGTACTTGAGCCCGAAGAGCGCGAAGCCGATGGCAGACAGGGCGCCGTTGACGAGGCAAATCAGCAGCTGCCCGCGCACGACCCCGGAGAGCCCTCGGTCGATGCGCCGCAGGAGGCGGTCGAAGCTGGGGCGCGCGCTGACCGGCGGTAGTGAGCGGAAGAACGCCAGGACGCTCTCTCGCGTGTGCATCAGGTAGCCGGCGACCATGAGCGTCATGAACAGCAGGAAGATCCCACGCGACAGCTTGCTCACGATGAGCTGCCCCACCCGGACGATCTCGAGCAGGTTACCCTTGGCGAAGGCGATGGACTGCTCGAGCCCGGCGTCCAGCGCGCGCTGTAGGCTGAAGGCTTCCTCTCGTTGCGTGACCGCGCCGAGCCGCCAGCCCTTGTCGCCGTCTTGATTGAGCGTGAGGCCCTCGCCCAGGTGGACGTCGAAGCCGCCCCCCGGGCGTGGATGAAGCTCGAAGGCGGGTGGGGGAGGCCCGGGGTCCGACTCCTCGCCCTTTGGCGTCAAGCGCCGCACCCAGGCTTCGACCTTGGGGCCGTGCTCTTCGGCGAGCTGGCGCGCCGTCACGGGCGCCTCCCGGCTCAGCTTGATGGTCTCTTCGATGACCCGTGGCGCCATCGTGGCGATGGCGAGGTAGAGGCCCCCGAAGGTCGTCACGTACACGAGGAGGATCGCCACGCTGCGCGGCACCCGCCGCTGCTCGGCCCACGCCACGAGCGGGGTGAGCACGTAGGCGATGACGATGGCGAGCACGAAGGGCAGCAGCACCTCCGCCGCTGCCCACAGGATCCCGAGCGCCACGGCGGCTGAGATCCCCAAGAAGATGACCCGCGAGCGAGTCCAGCCACGCGACACTTCGGCGCCCACGGGGCCAACGCTACGTGAAGCGCCGAGGGGCGCAATCGTCTGGCACAAAAAGTACGACGGGCTCCGCAGGGGAGCCCGTCGCTCGGCGGGTGGGCGCGCCCCGGCTGGAGCGCGCCCGAGCAGGGTTGGGCTCAGCCCTCGCCGCTGTCCTTGTTGGTCAGGCTCTGGAGCTTGTCGCCGAGCTTCTCCTTGAGCAGGTCACCCAGCGTCGCGGTCTTGCTGGAGGTCTGCTCCCGGGCCATGGCTTGATGACGCTCCGCGTTGGCGCTGCTGCCGACGTTGCGGAGCGACATGGTGACGCGGCGGTCCACCGTGTCCACGTTGGCGATCTCCGCGCGGACGATGTCGCCGACCTTCAGGGTCTCCTCGGGCGGGATGTCGCTCAGGGGGATGAGCGCCTCGATGCCCTCGGTGACCCGCACGTAGACGCCGTAGTCCGCGACCGCGATGACCGTCGCCTCGTCCACCACCTTGCCGGGGCGGTAGTCGTTGAGCAGCGTCGCCCAGGGGTCGTCGAAGAGCTGCTTGACGCCCAGGGACACCTTCTTCTCATCGTGGTTGATGGAGAGGATGATGGCCTCCACGTCGTCGTTCTTCTCGTACAGATCCGCAGGGTTGTTGATCTTGAGCGTCCACGACAGATCGGTCTTGTGGACCATGCCGTCCACGCCCTCTTCGATGCCGACGAACACGCCGTACTCCGTGAGGGAGCGCACCTTGCCGGAGATCTTGTCGCCCGGTTTGTACTTGTCCGTGAAGAGCGACCAGGGATCCGGCTCGAGCTGCTTGAGCCCGAGGCTGATGCGCTTGGCGCGGGAGTCCACGTCCAGGACCTGGCAGTCGAGCTCTTGCCCGATCTCCAGCATCTTGGAGGGGTGCTTGATCTTCTTGGTCCAGCTCATCTCGCTGACGTGGATGAGCCCCTCGAGGCCGGGCTCGAGCTCCACGAAGGCGCCAAACTCGGTGAAATTGACCACCTTGCCGTGGACGCGCTTGCCGAGCGGATAGGCCTCCTCGGCGTGGCCCCACGGATCTTCCTGGGTCTGCTTCATCCCCAGGCTCACGCGCTCCGTCTCCGGGTTGTACTTGAGCACCTTGACGGTGACCTCGTCGCCGACCTGGAAGACCTCGCTGGGGTGGTTCACGCGGCCCCAGGACATGTCCGTGATGTGGAGCAGCCCATCGATGCCGCCGAGGTCCACGAAGGCGCCATACTCGGTGAGGTTCTTGATGACGCCAGTGCAGACCATCCCTTCTTCGAGCGTCTGCAGCGTCTTCGCCTTCATCTCGTCGCGCTCCTTCTCTAGGAGCACGCGGCGCGAGAGCACGATGTTGCCGCGCTTCTTGTTGAACTTGATGACCTTGAACTCGAAGGTCTGGCCGATGAGCTTCTCCAGGTTGCGGATGGGGCGCAGGTCGACCTGAGAGCCAGGGAGGAAGGCCTTGACGCCGCCGCGGATGGTGACGCTGAGCCCACCCTTCACGCGCTGGCTGATGGTGCCCTCGATGATCTCGTCCCGCTCGCAGGCGCCGGAGATCTCGTCCCAAACCTTCATCTTGTCGGCCTTCTCCTTGGACAAGGAGATGAGGCCATCGTCGCTCTCGCGGCTCTCGATGTAGACGTCGACGCGGTCACCCGGGGCGATGCTGAGCTCGCCCGTGGCGCCGACGAACTCGCTGCGCGGGATGATGCCCTCGCTCTTGCCGCCGGTGTCCACGACGACCGTGTCGCGGTTGACGGCGATGATGATGCCGGTGACGATCTTGCCTTCGCCGCCGAGCTCGAGGCCATTGCTGGTCTCGGCCGACTCGAACAGGGCTGCGAACCCGTCGCTCGGGTTCTGGGTCTGGGTTTGGGTTTCGGACATGGGGGCTAGGGGGCCTTTCGAGGGCGTGGGACGGTGGAGCCTCGCGGCTGGGTTCAGGCCACGCGCGGACTTCTCCGCGGGCGGCCGTGAGCCACGGGGCCGGCTCACCTAGCGCGGCCGGCGTGGATCGTCAATTGAAGGGGGCGCCGGCGCGCGCGGCGAGCTGCTCCAGCTGGCTCGCCAGGGTCTCGAAGGGGTAGGGGAATTGGGCGTGGAGGCGCGTGGGTTCGAGCACGGCGAACCGAGCCGCCGCGGGGCAGCCGAGGGGCTGCGCCGCGCCGCAGAGCCGCTCGAGCGCCTGGGCCGTCGCGGCGGCGTCGGCGCCGGCGTCGAGCTGGACGTCCACGGAGAGGTCGAGCGAGCTCTTGGCGAGCTGGCCCGCGGCCGTCAGCGACCGGATGGAGCGGAGCGCCGGTAAGGCCTCGGCTTCCCTCACGAGGCTGGGCGGCGCGTACCGCTGCCAGGGGGCGGAGCCGACCGCCAGGGCGAGCGCGGCGTCCTCGCGCAGCCCGAGCCGTGCTGCGGTGTCCTGAGGCACCAGCGCGGCTCGTACGCGCTCGGCGCTCGAGCCGATGACGACGGCGCCGTCGGCGGCCTGTCCCACGCAGGGGCCGCGCGGATCGCAGGCGAGGCCGTCGGGGAGGGCGCTCCACCCGAGCCCTTCGGCGTTCATGACGGCGACCAGCCCGCCGGCGACAGGCAGCGCCCCGTACTTGCCGGCGAGCACCACGACCCAGTCGCTCGCCGTGGGGCCGAGCCCGACGACGAGCTCCCGCAGATCTCGGACGAGCTCAACCCCGAGTCGCTCTTGGAGCCGGTACACCCGCGACCGGGGCGAGGCGGCGCCGGGGCTACGCCCGACCTGCTCGAGCAGCGGGAGCAGGTGACTGCGCGCCGGCAGCAGCAAGTGGCGGTGCTCGACGAAGATCCGAGCGGCGACCCGGGTGTCCGGTGGCAAGTGCCGCGCGGCGATCTTGTCGTACTGCACGAAGCGCGCGTAGACGTACACGGCGCCTCCCATGGCGGCCAGCAGGGAGAGCAAGAACACGCCCAGCACCCAACGAGAGGAGAGCCCAGCGCGCGCGGAGGAGGGCGTCGTCACGGCGGCAGGCTTAGCACTGGCGGGCGCCGCTCAGCAGCCCACGTCGTCGAAGAGGCACAGGGCCAGCGGCCCGAGCCGAGCGAGGGGGACGTCCCAGCGCGCCGTCCAGGTGTTGCCGATGAGGTCTACCGAGGCCGCCGCCACGAAGTCGGCGAGCGCTCCGTCCGCGGCAGTGGCGCTGCCCTGGAGCGTCTCGAGGGGGCCTCGTAGCGCCTCGGCCGCCTGCGCGTCGCCGAGCTCGAGCTCGAGGGCGGCCTCCAAGCCACGAGCCCCCACGTCGGCGTGCGCCTCCATGCGGACGGTCTCCGAGAGCAGCCCCGCCAGCCGAGGGAAGCGCCGCTCGGCGCCGTCGGCGAGCAGCCGGCCGCGGGCGACGGCGCTCAGGGCTCCGCGCGCGGGCGGCTCGAGCGGTCGATCGGAGGTCCCGATCTCGTACAGGCGCTCGGCGGCGTCGAGCTCCGCCTCGCTGATGAAGATGAGCGTCCGTGTGCCGAGCAGGTAGAGCCTGGCCGGGGTGTTGCGCGGGTGCTGGCGCGGCTGGAGCCGACGGTCGAGGCGGCGCACGTCGGCGCCCAGGTCCGCCGGGGGGCCCCAGGGGGGCGTAGCGTCGCGAGGGCGAAGGTCGAGCCCGCTGAAGTCTCCCGTGAGGACCACGACCACGTCGCTCGCCTCCCAGCTCCGCCCGGGCCGTAGCCCCACGAGCACGGAGCGCGCGCGCGCGAAGGCCGCGTCGAGCAGCCGCTGCGTCCCGGCGTCGCTCGCAGGGGGCGCCAGCCGTCGCCGCTCGGCGAGCTCGCCGAAGCTGGCCGCGCCGAGCGTCTGGCGGATGCGCTCGAGATCGACGCGCAGCACCAGATCCAGATCCGGCGGGACGCTGGGCTCGAGCCTCGCCAGGGCTGGCGCTCGCGGCGGCGGGCGCTCCGGCGTCAGCGCCGGGGCGCAGGCGCCGAGCAGCAGCGCGGCCACCCACGCTCGCATCATGCGCGGCCCGCGAGCTGCTCTTCGACGCGCCGCACGCGCTCCACGATGAGCTCGGCGACTTGCTCGGGGGTCGCGGCGCTGCTGTCGACGAGCAGCGCGTCGTCCGCCCGCCGCAGCGGCGCCGCCTCGCGCGCCTCGTCGCGCCGATCGCGAAGCTCCACCTCGCGCTGCACGTCCTCGAGGGGCAGCGCCTCACCGCGGGCGAGCAGCTCACGGTGCCGCCGGGCCGCGCGGACCTCCAGGCTCGCGGTGAGGAAGAACTTCGCCTCGGCGTCGGGGAACACCACCGTGCCGATGTCCCGCCCCTCGAGCACCACCGCGCCCTCGCGCCCGAGCGCGCGCTGCAGCTCGAGCAGGGCCGCGCGCACCTCGGGCAGGGCCGCCACCTGGCTGGTCAGGCGCGACACCTCCTCGTCGCGCAGCGCCTGCGTGACGTCCCGCTCCCCCAGCAGCACGCGCTGCGCGCCCCGCTCGTCGGCGATGAAGCGGAGCCCCTGAGGCTCGGAGAGGCTGGCGGCGAGGCGCGCCAGCGCTGGGCCGTCGTCCGCTGCCACGCCGCCCTGCAGCGCCAGCAGCGCGACGGCGCGATAAATGGAGCCGGTGCCGATGAGCGCGTAGCGGAGCCGCTGGGCGACGAGCTGCGTGACGGTGCTCTTGCCCGCGCCCGCGGGTCCATCGATGGCCACCACGGGCCGCCGGCGTGTCATGCCTGGACCCTCGCCTGGGCGCCGAGCGCCCGCAAGCTGCCCGCGAAGCGCGGGAAGCGCGCTTGGACGGCGGCGGCGCCCTCGATGACGCTCGCTCCCTGGGCCGCGAGCGCGAGCACGGCGGCCGCCATCGTGACGCTCGCGTCGCCCAGCGGGGGGAGTCGAACGGCTTGGAGTGGGGCGTCGGGGCGTCCTTCGATGGTCAGGCTCCCAGGGCGCTCCTCGCAGGCGACGCCGAAGGCGCGCAGCACGCCGACCATGGCCGAGAGCTGCTGGCGGACGCCGCGCGGGAGCTCCAGCAACCCGGACAGCTCGCTCACCCCGTGGGCGCGCGCCGCGAGCGCCGCGAGCAGCGGGAGCTCGTCGAGGCTCCGCACGGCGAGCTCCCCGCTCACGCTGAAGGCACGCAGGTGCCCTGGCATGACGCTCACCTCACCGAAGCTCTCGCCCAGGACGTCGCCGTGCGGGCTGAGCCCCACTTGGACGCCCGCTTGGCGCAGCACGTCCAGCAGCCCGGAGCGGCTGGGGTTCAGGCTCGTCTTGCGCGTGGTGACGTGGCTGCCCGAGACCAGCGCCGCCGCCACGAGCAAGGCGGCCGCGGCGCTCATGTCCCCCGGGAGCTCGAGCGTGAAGGCGCGGAGCGCGGTGGGCTCCAGCGGTGGGTGCAAGCTGATGAGGGGGCCGACGGCCTCGATGGGCATCTCCAAGGCGGAGAGCAGCCGCTCGGTGTGGTCTCGTGACAGGACGGGCTCTTGGAGCACGGTGGGCGCCGCCGCGAAGAGCCCGCCGAGGAGCAAGCTGGCCTTCACCAGGGGGCGCCCGAGCGGGAGCAGCCACTCGAGCCCGCCGACGCGCCCGCCCTCGGGCGCGGGGCCGACCCACAGCGGCGCGCGGAGCTCGCCCGTGAGGGTGGGGTGGGGCTCGGCGTCCACCACCGCGCCACGCTCACGCAGCGGCGTCACCAGATCCAGCAGCGGCTCTGCCTCGAGCGCGTCCTCACCGGTGAGCTGGCTCTCGAAGGGCTGTGCCGAGAGCACGCCCGCGAGCAGGTGGAGGCTCGAGCTGGCGCCGCCGCAGTCGAGCGCGCGCCGCGGCGCGCGGAGGCCGTGGAGCCCGCGCCCCTCGATTCGTAATGCGCCGCCGTCGAGCTCCGTGATGGGCACCCCGAGCTCACGCAGCGCGCGGAGCATGGGGAGGTTGCTGGGCGGCGCCGTGAAGCCGCGCAGCTCGCAGCGGCCACGGGAGAGGGCCGCCAGCACGAGGGCGAGGTCTCCGAGCTGAGGCTCGCTCGGCAGCGGGACGCTGCCGCGCAGGGGGCGCGGCTGACCGTGGACCTCGAGGTGGCTCACCGGGGAGACCCTACGGGCGCGCTCTCGCTGGCCTTGACGCGCGTCGGGAGCCCCTGCATCCCCGAGAGCTGGGCCAGCAGCCCGAGGAGCTGCGTGACGCCGGCGCCATCGAGCCCTGCGACGAATTGCGCCTCCCTCGTCTGCGCCCGGACCTCGAAGCTCTTGATGGGGTTGCCGAAGCCGAGGAACTGCGTGAGCGCGGTGATGCTCCCGAGGTTGGCGTAGGAGCGCTCGAGCTCGGCCGCGCCGGCGGTCGCTCGCTCCGCGCTCGGGTAGGTGATGGACCCAGCCAGGTTGATCCCGGGGGGCTCGAAGTTGCCGAGGATGCGCGCCGTCTCCGCACCTCCCAGGAAGGGGAGCTGCTGCCGGAGGGAGTCCGTGACGTCGCTCTCTTTGAGCGCGAAGCCGGCGACCATGGGCGCGTCGGTCTGCATCAGCCGATGGAGCCAGCCGGGAGTGCTGCGGGCGAGGCGCCCCTCTTGGAGGCGGTCGAGCGCGCGCCGGATCCCGGTCTCGTTGCCGAGCAGGACGGTCTGCGCGGTGAGGACCGCGAAGCCGAGGTTGCCCGCCGTGTAGAGCGTGCGGCCGGCATAGCTGCTGCGGACGACTGGCAGCCCGAGGGGAGCGAGCTGCGTGCCGTCGGCGGCGCTCTCGATCTTCTCTTGGTCGAAGCTGCCCACGGCGATGCCCACCGTGTCCAGGCCGGTGTACGTGTAGGCGCCGAGGTACAGGTGCTGCAAGTCACGCTCGGGCTGGAAGCCGGCCGCCGGCGGCAGCGGCACCCGCGACGCGACGAGCGCGAGGAACTCCTTGCCGAAGCTCGAGGCGAACATGCGGCGCGCGTCGAGCGACACCACCCCGACGGCGCCGCTCGGGAGCAGCGCCAGCGGATCGGCGTCGATGCGCTTGGCGTCCAGGGTGGCGCCGCCCGTCTTGACCACGAGCTCTTCCTTGGCGCCGCCGCAGGCGCTCAGCGCCAGCCCCACGGCGAGCAGCAGCGCCGAGCCCCTCACCCCAGCACCTCCCGGAGCGCGCCGATGACGCGGTCCACCTCGGCGTCGGTCCCCACCGTGATGCGCACGAAGGTGCTGTCCCCAAAGGGCCGCACGATGACGCCCTTGCGGAGCAGCGCCTCGTAGACCTGCCGCCCGGGGCGCCAGAGATCGGCCCAGATGAAGTTGGTCTGGCTCGGCGCTTGGGCGAGCCCCAGCTCGCTCAGGGCCGCCGCGAGGCGAGCCCGCCCTCGACGGTTGGACTCGCGGCTGCGGGTGACGTGCTCCACGTCGTCCAGCGCGGCGATGGCGGCGACTTGGCCCAGGCTGTTGACGTTGAACGGGGCTCGCACGCGGTTCACGTAGTCGAGGAGGTGGGCCGGGCCGCCCGCCCACCCTACCCGGAGCGCCGCGAGGCCATAGATCTTGGAGAAGGTACGCAGCACGATGAGCCGCTCCCGGAGGTGGCGCAGGGAGAGCCCGTCGGCGTAGTCCGGCGCCTCCACGTACTCCATGTAGGCTTCGTCGAGGACGATGATGACCTCGGGGGGGACGTCGCGCAGCAGCCGCTCGAGCGCGGCGCGAGGGACGTGGGTCCCCGTGGGATTGTTGGGGTTGGCGACGAACAGGAGCTTGGTGTTGGGGCGCACCGCCGCCGCCATGGCGGGCAGATCGTGGACGTGGTCCTTGAGGGGGACGCCGGTGAAGGGCGTCCCCTGGGCGATGGCGGCGAGTTTGTAGACGACGAAGGCCGGCTCGCCGAAAACGACGTGATCGGCCGGCGTCGTGAAGGTGCGGAGGAGCAGCTCCAGCAGCTCGTTGGAGCCGTTGCCGGGCAAGACCTCCGCCATCTGGAGCCCATGGTGCTCACTCAGCGCTTGCCGGAGGCGATAGGTCGCCGCGTCCGGGTAGCGGTGGCAGCTCGCGAGCGCGAGCTGAACGGCCTGCAGCGCCTTGGGGCTGGGACCGAGGGGGTTCTCGTTGGAGGCGACCTTGATGGCGTCCGTGACGCCGAGCTCGCGGGCCAGCTCCTCGATGGGCTTGCCGGCTTCGTAGGGTTTGAGGGACTCGATGCCCGGGGTGACGAGCGGGTTCATTGAAAAGGGAGGCTAGAACGTGCCAGCGCGGACGGGAAGCTGGGGGAGCGGAGCCGCGCGCCCCGAGCTGGTTTGCAGCGGAGCCGCCTCAGGGGCTAGCATCGCGGGGTTGGAGGCGTCCCGTGTCCGAGCCCGTCGTCCTACGAATCACTCGCCCCTACGCTACGGAGGAGGCGTATCTCGCGGCGGAGGCGTGGTCCATGTCGGGCCGCAGCATGGTGCTCATCGATCAGCCCGAGCTGCCGGTGGACGCGGTGGTGCGCTTCGACGTCGCGCTCGCCGATGGGACGAAGCTCATCCGCGCAGAGGGGAGGGTGCTGCGCAGCCTCCCGCCGCTCGGCTCACGTCCGGGCGGACTCCAGGTGAAGTTCACGCGCTTCGGGGCGAGCACGAAGGCGTTTCTAGACCGCGCCGTGGCCCTGCGTGACGGCGCGCGCTCGCACGCCAGTGAGCTGCCCCCTCCGGCGCGCCCCTCGGCGCCCCCGCCGAGCAACGCCGATGTGCTCGTCGAGCCCAGCGCCACGCCGCCAGAGGTGAGCCCAGAGCTGAGCCTCGCGCCGCCCGTCGTCGCCGCGCCACCGCTCGAAGAGCGCCCCGAGGCGGCGTCCGCGGGCAGCGACGCCGCCTCGGCCGAGGCGCGCGCGGTGGGCTCTGCCGGCGCGCCCTCTCCCTCGCGCCCCCCGTCGCCCAGCCACGTGCGCCGCAAGGTGGAGCTGCCCTCGCCTCAGGGGCGCGACGAGGTGCTGGCGAGGCTGAGGGCTCGGGCAGCGCGCAGGTCGGGCTGACGCTGGGCGCTAGGAGGCGCTGGAGCCCGGCATCGCGCGGGTGTTGACCGCCGCCCGGCGTGGCCGCGCGAGCGCCGCCTGCACCAGGCGCCCACAGAGCTCCGGGAACCCCACGCCGAAGACCCCCGCGGCCTCCGGGTACAGGCTGGTCCGCGTCATCCCGGGGAGGGTGTTGACCTCGAGGAGCGTGACGGCCTCGAGCTGCTCGGCATCCCCGACGACGAAGTCTGCGCGGCTCAGGTCGCGACAGCCGAGCGCGCGATGCGCCGCCACCGCGACCGCCTGGAGGTGCGCGAGCACGGGAGCGGGCAGCGGCGCGGGGCAGCGGTGCTCGCTCCCTCCCGGCGCGTAGCGCGACTGGAAGTCATACCACTCCGCGGCGCGCGCGAAGATCTGAGTGGGGGGCAGCGCCTGCGGCCCACGCGTGTCGAGATCGAGCACCCCGCAGGTGACCTCTAGCCCACGCACGAAGCGCTCGCAGAGCGCGACGGGATCATCGGCGAGCGCGTGCTCGAGCGCGGCGGCGAGCTGCTCCAAGGGGGCGTCCGCGGCGACGCGGGTGACGCCGAGGCCCGAGCCGCCGGAGGCGGGCTTGACGACCACGGCAGGCCCGAGCGCCGCGCGGACCTCCCGCGCGGCCGTCAGGAGCTCGGCGCCCCGGCGCACCGTCCAGTCTTCGACCACCGGGAGCCCTGCGGCGCGAAACTGCGCCTTGGCGTGCGGCTTGCTGGCCGCGAGCGCGCTCGCCGTCACCCCGGAGCCCACGTAGGGCACGTCGAGCACCTCGAGCAGCCCTTGGAGCCCGCCGTCCTCACCGAGGGCGCCGTGGGTCACGGGGAACACGACGTCGAACCGCTCCACGCCGAGCAGGCCAGGGAGCCGCGCGTCGAGCTCCAGCCGCTCGACCACGTGGCCGGTGGAGGCGAGCGCCTCCGTGACGGCCTCGGCGCTGCGCCGGCTCACCTCCGCTTCGATGGAGGGGCCGCCTTGGATGACCGCGACTCGCAAGTTCATGGAGGTGCTCCGGGCGTTGGGGGTAAGTGGACGAGCTGGATGGCGCGCGCCTCAGCCAAGGCATAAATGCGCTCGTCGCGGTAAAATTCGCCGAAGACGACGCGTGAGAGCCCGCAGTTGGCGATGAGCTTGAAGCACTGGAAGCAGGGTGAGGCCGTGACGTAGATGTCGCCGGCCTCGAGCCGCACGCCGTTGCGGGCCGCCTGGACGATGGCGTTGGCCTCTGCGTGGATCGTGCGCACGCAGTGCCCACCCTCCATCAAGTGCCCAGCCTCGTCGCAGTGCGGGAGCCCCCGGATGGAGCCATTGTAGCCGGTCGTCAGGATCATGCGGTCGCGCACGATGACCGCGCCGACGTGCTTGCGGTCGCAGGTGGAGCGGGTGGCGACCACCCGCGCGATCGCCATGAAGTACTCGTCCCAGCTAGCACGGGCCCCGTCGGCCATGGCGGGGTGATAGCACCAGGTGCGGCCGCGCGCGCAGCGAACGTCCGGCCGGGCACCGCCGAGAGAGGCGGGGTCACGCGGCGCCCAGCTTGGCCTCCCCCACGGGGCGGAGCGACAGCTCCGGGAGCAGCTCCGCGTAGCTGACGACCTTGAGCGCCGGCAGCTCGGTGGCGATGAGCTTGCGGACGAAGCGGCGGATGTCCGGCTGCGTGAGCAGCACCACGCCGGGGCCGGCCGAGCGAGCCGCCCGCTGAATGGCGCGCACCACGTCCCGTCCAGCCGCGGGAGACAGCGTCAGGTAGCTCCCGGCGGGGGTCCGCGCGATGGCCGCCCGCAGCGTCTCTTCGATGGTGGGCTCGAGGAGCAGGACGTCGAGCTCCGAGGCACCGCGCGTCAGCTCGAAGCTGAGGGAGCGGCGGAGCTGGGCCCGCGTGAACTCCGCGAGGTTGAGCGGATCTTTCTCGGTGTTGCCGACGAGGGCCAGGGCCTCCAGGATCCCCTTGAGATCCCGGACGCTGAGCTCCTCTTCGACCAAGCGCCGGAGGACGTCCGACAAAGTGAGCACGCTGATGGGCTTCGGGACCACTTGGCGGACCGTGGCGGGCGCCACCTGCTCCAGGCGATCGAGCAGCGCCTGGGTCTCCGCGATGCCGAGGAAGTCCACGGCGCGCTGGCGCAGCGTGGGCAGGAGGTGCTCGATGAGCCACCCGGCCAGCTCCTGGTCCGGGAGCTCCTCCGGGACCTCGAGGACCAGGGTGGGGACCTCCTGGAGTGAGAGGACGAGCCCGCGAGGGGGAAGCTCCGGCTCGACCTGGAGCTGGCAGGCGGGCAGCGGGACGCCGAGCTCCCGAAAGGTCAGCTCCCGCAGCGCCGCGATGGCCGAGGCGACGCCGGGGCGCTTGAGGACCTCCCCGCGGTAGTCGTCGTCGAGCAGCTCGGAGAGCCCAGGGCCGAGCTCGAGGCTCCAGGGGACGACCATGGGGAGGAAGCGTGGCGCCGCGGCCTCGCCTGGGGCCTGGGGCGCGCGCGGCCCGCCAGCGAGGTGCGCGCTGGCCTCCGGCTCGGAGGGCCTCGCGCGGGAGGCTGCGAACAGCAGGCCCGCGATGACGAGGAAGGGCAGGGCCGGCAGGCCCGGGACCAGCGCCAAGAGCAGCACGAAATAGGCGCCGGAGCGCAGCGCGCGGGGCGCCGCGAAGAGCTGGCCGCCGAGCTCCTGGCCGAGGGCGGTGTCGGGCGCCTCGCTCGCCACCCGCGTCACCAGGATGCCGGCCGCCGTCGCCAAGACGAGCGCGGGGATCTGCGACACCAAGCCGTCCCCGATGCTGAGCAGGCCGTAGCGCTTGAGCGCCTCCACGGCGTCCATCTCACGCTGACCCACGCCGATGGCTAGCCCCCCCAGGAGGTTGATGAGGGTGATGAGCAAGCTGGCGATGGTGTCGCCCTTGACGAACTTCATCGCGCCGTCCATCGAGCCGTAAAACTGGCTCTCCCGCGCGAGCGCGTGGCGCCGGCGGCGCGCCTCCGCGCTGTCGATGGCGCCCGAGCGCAGCTCGGCGTCGATGGCCATTTGCTTGCCGGGCATGGCGTCCAGCGTGAAGCGCGCGCCCACCTCCGCCACGCGCTCGGAGCCCTTGGCGATGACGATGAACTGGATGGCCGTGAGGATGAGGAAGATCACCCCGCCGACCACGTAGTTCCCTCGGACGACGAATTGCCCGAAGGCCTGGATGACCTCTCCGGCGTTCGCTTGGAGCAGGATCAAGCGGGTGGAGGAGACGTTCAGCGCCAGCCGGAAGAGCGTGGTGAGCAGGAGCAAGGTGGGGAATGCCGCGATCTTCAGCGCGTCGGTGACGTTCAAGACGATGAGCAGCACCACCACCGAGCCCGCGAGGTTGGCGGCGAGCAGCCCGTCGAGCAGCCAGGTGGGCAGCGGCACGACCAGCAGCGAGACGATGCCCAACACCAAGGCGGCGAGGACCGAGTCCGCGCTGCTGAGCCGCCGCCGGCGTGAGCCGGGGAGAAGGGAAGCCGCTCGACCACCGACCATCAGGCACCACCCCACGCTGCGAACGAGGCCCCAGCGTACCGCGTTTTCCATCCCGGAAAAAGCGGGTAGCGCGGCGCTTGGGTGCTGCTGGCGACGGCTCGAGCGGTGGGGGGCGGGCGATGGGGGGAGGCGATGGGGGGAGGCGATGGGGGGAGGCGATGGGGGGAGGCGATGGGGGGAGGTGATGGGGGGAGGCGATGGGGGGAGGCGATGGGGGGAGGCGATGGGGGGAGGCGATGGGGGAGGCGATGGGGGGAGGTGAACGTGGGGCTCGCTGGCGTGCCTTGCGGAGCACGCCGACCGCCGTTACTAGCGGGGGTCGATGGCTGGTGCCGAGATCCGCGGGGCGACCTTCTCCTCCTTTCTCGAGTGCTTGGCCGAGCTGCGCGGGCAGGCCAGCATGGTGGGCGTGCGCAGCGCGCTGCCACGGCGCCTCCAGGAGGACTTGGAGCGTGGCGCGCTGACGCGGGTCGGCTGGTATCCCTTGGCGGATTTTACGGAGCTGCACGCCGCCTGTGACCGTGTCTTGGCTGGAGGGGAGCCGTTCGCGCACCGCTTGGGCCGAACCACCATGGACCGCGAGACGCGAGGCCTCGTGCGCTACGTGCTCGTGCTGACGAGCCCAGAGCTGCTCATGCGTCATTCGCACCGCGTCGTGACGACGTTCTTGCGTGGCGTCACCCCACGACTGGACCTCCTCGAGCCGGGGCGCTGTGAGCTCGGCTTGGAGGGGATGGCCGAGGGTAGCCCGCTCGTCTTCTCCGGGATCGCGGGGGGGATGGAGCTGCTCCTCGAGCGGGCGGGGGCACGGGGCGTGACGGTCGCTTGGCGTGCCAGCGCCGGGCGGGGGCGCGTGGTCTTCGACGCGCAGTGGGGCTGAGCGCCGGGCACGGCTCCGCGCTCCCGACACGGGGCTCGAGCGGTCTGGTCCCGGCGAGGGCGGACGCCAGCCCGCGGCGCGGGGTGCGGCTCACCCGGAGGTGGCTCGTTCCCCACGCTGGCGTACCGTGGTTAGACTAGCCCACGCGACCATGTCCGACCCCCTCGTCATTCGTTCCTACGGCCTCTCCGACGTCGGCCGGCGCCGGAAGGGGAACGAGGACTCCTACCTCTGTGACGACGCGCTCGGGCTCTGGATCGTCGCCGACGGCATGGGCGGCCATGCGGCCGGGGAGGTCGCCAGCCGCGAGGCGGTGGACACCATCTACGGGATGGTCAAGCGCGGCATCGGGGAGCTCGATGCCAGCGAGCCGCTGACGGAAGCGACGTCGCACGCGGCCTGCCGACTGCTGGAGGGCGCGGTCCAAGCTGCCACCTACATGGTGTACGCCATCGGTGAGCTCGAGCAGGGCAAGGCGGGGCTGGGCACGACCATCAGCGCCATGATGCGCTTTGGCAACCACGTGGTGTGCGCGCAGGTGGGGGACAGCCGCATCTATCGGCTCCGGAGCGTCGAGGTGGAGCAGCTCACCGAAGACCACACGCTCATCGCCTGGCAGCTCAAGCAGGGGCTCATCACCCCGGAGGAGGCCAAGCAGAGCCGGAACAAGAACGTCATCACCCGGGCTGTGGGAAACCGCGACTACGTGCAGGTGGACCTGTTGATGTGTGAGCTCGAGCTGGGAGACCAGTTCTTGCTGTGCAGCGATGGTCTGCACGGCTACCTCAAGGCGGAAGAGCTCCCGGAGGTGGCAGCGTCTGGGGGCCAGCGCGCCGTGGAGGCGATGATCGCGCTGGCCAACGAGCGGGGCGGGGCCGACAACATCACGGCGGTGCTCCTCGAGGTGAGCTGAGGGCGCGCGGCGCCGGGGGAGAGGGGGCTCACTCCGCGGGGCAGGTGCCCCCGGCCGGTCGGCGCGTGTACAGCCCGTAGCTGAACTCCCGTGGGCGTGGGCAGTAGTTGGCGTGTAGCCACGGCTGGAGAAAGGCGTAGCGCGCCAGGCTGCGGCCGTTCATGGTCGCGCCGGAGTCGATGATGGCCGCGGGCGGGTTGGCCTCCAGATCGGCGAGGAGCTGCTCGCGGCTCCCAGGGACCACCAGGCGCTCCTCCTCCTCCTGGGTCTGCTCGAACCACGGGACGTAGCCCGCGGGGAGCGTGGTGTAGACGAAGCGCGTCGCGGGGCGGCGCTGGCAGGCGGTGTAGAGGCTAGGATCGAAGCCCCAGACGAACAGGGTGTCTCGCGGCTGGGTGTGCGCCTCCAGCCAGCGACACGCCTTGTTGTGCGAGGGAGCGAGGCGCGTGACGAAGTCTCTGGACTTGCGGGCGTCTTCCAGCCGGAGGCTCCAGCCGAGGTGGAGCAGCAGGGCGAGCGGCAGCGTGAGGGCCAGAAAGCCTACGCCGAGCCAGCCCTGCCGCACCACGGGGCGCAGCCAGCGCTCGAGCAGGAGCCCTCCGCCGAGCAGGAGCCACGGCAGCGCTTGGAGGTAGTAGTGAGCAAAATCTCGGAGCGGAGCCCAAGCCGCCACGAGGCTGGTGAGCGCGCTCAGCGCGACCGTCAGCTCGAGGCCGAAGGCGCGCACCGTGGCGCTGAACCCCCGGCGCCGCAGGGCGTGCGCCAGCCAGAGCCCGCCCGCGCCGAGGGCGAGCAGCAGCAGGGCCCACCACTCCGTGCGCGCCAACAGCAGCCGGACCGCCGCCAGGTAGCCGACGCTCCCCTGGAGCGGCGCCATGTAGACCGCGCGATTGTACGTGATGAGGTAGTAGCCGAGCGTGCTCGGGTGCTGGGCCCAAGCGTAGCGCAGCACCACGAGGGCGACGGGCAGGGCAAGCCCGGCGGCGTACGCTCCGAGATCTCGCAGCAGGGCGCGGCGCTGGGGGTCCCTCCGGTGAGGCCCATCCGCCAGCAGCCACGCCAGCACGGGGAGGACGTTGACGAGGCCCACCTGCTTGCTCAAGGCGCCGAGCGCGGAGGCGAGGCCCGCGGCGAAGAGCCAGCGTCGCCGTCCGTGGGTGACGGCCTGCCACGCGCAGGCCACCGCCCCGAGCGAGCCGAGGTTGAGCAGGTGCTCGGCGTTGAACGCCAGCCCGTCTTTGAGGGGCAGCACCAAGAGGTAGCTGATGGTGAGCCCGAGCGCCGCCACCGCGCCGCCGAGCGCGCGGCCCGCGCGAGCCGCGATGACGAAGGTGAGCACGACGCTCAGGCTGATGCTGGCGGTGGCGAGCCAGCGGAGCGGGTAGAACGAGCCCGTGCCGAAGACCCAGGTCGCCGCCGCTGTGACCCAGTAGAGCAGGGGCCCGCGGTGACTCACGGCGTCCACGTAGGGGAGCCACTGCCCCTCCAGCATGCGCCAGGCGAAGGCGCTGAGGTAGCCCTCGTCGTAGGGGTTGAGGACGGCGGGCTCCGGGCGGGTCAGGGCGAGGTGGGTCCGGAAGATCGCCGCGAGCGCGAGCAGCGTGGCCAGCGCGCCGTAGAGCAGCGCACGCCGCGGAGGCGGCGGCGGAGGGGCGTCGAGGGCGCTGGGCTCGGGGCTCACGGGATGGGCGCTAAGGGAGGCGCTGCAAGAGCTTCAGGACGCCGGGAGGCAGGGGGGAGCGGTGGTGCGAGGCCCCGTGGCGCGTCAAGATCGCCTCGCGGTGAGCGACGTAGTGGTCGTAGCTCTCCGCGATCATCTGCGCGTTGGAGAGGCGTGGGGTCCAGCCGAGCTTGCGCTGGGTCTCGCCGATGTCGAAGAACATCGAGCGGCCGTACATCAAGGCGTGGTACTGCCCGAGCGGGGACAGGCCCCAGCGGCTGGTGAGCGTCATCAGTGCTTGGGTGGGCCCGAAGGGGAGCGAGCGGACGGGGCTCCCCGTCCCGGCGTGGGCGACCAGGCCCTCCAGCAGCTGTCGCATGGTGCCAAACTGGGCGGCCCCGCCGAGGAAGACGTCGGGCCCCGGCCGCGCGTCCGCGAGGAGGCACAGGCGGGCTAGATCGTCGGCGTGGACGAACTGGTAGCGGTTGTGTCCAGAGCCGAGCAGGTAGACGGGGCGACCGCGCCGGACGAGCTCGAACAGGAACTGGAAAATCCCGAGCCGGCCGTGCCCCAAGATGGTCCGAGGGCGCACGATGGACACGTCCAAGCCGCGCTCGATGAACCGGCGCGCCAGGGACTCTCCGGCGAGCTTGGCGCTGCCGTAGGCCTCGCGGGGCGCGGGCGGCGTGCGCTCGGTGACGGGGTTGCTCAGCGGAACGCCATAGATGGCGCTGGAGCTGACGAGCACCACCTTGCGCACCCGCGCCTCCAGCGCGGCCTCGAGCAGCACCCGCGTGCCTTCGACGTTGACGCGCCAGAACCGCTCGCGATCTTTCGCGAGCGGGACCTGCGCGACGTTGTGGTGGACCACCCGGACCCCCGCGAGCGCGCGCCGCACGGCCTCGGCGTCGCCGATGTCGCCTTGGACGAAGTCCACGGCCGGGGGCCGGTCGTCGTTGTCCACGAGATCGAAGCTGCGCACCGCGTCGCCTCGCGCGAGCAAGTGCTTGAGGAGCAGCTCCCCGAAGTAGCCGCTCCCGCCGGTGACTAGGCTCGTCATGCTGGTGCTCTCATGGTCATTTCAGCCCGCGCACGAAGGCTAGCGCGTTGCGGCGGGCCAGGGCCATGACCGTACCCTGGGGGTTGACCCCCGGTGAGTCCGGCAGGGTGCTGGCGTCGGCGAGCCAGAGGTTGTCCATCCCATGAACCCGACCGTAGCTGTCGGTGGCGCAGCGCAAGCGCTGCTCCCC
>WBZO01001928.1_pt1 | contig 29466 bp, 23 predicted proteins | sample 5204261 | NCBI WGS metagenome assembly WBZO01 (sample SAMN12412400, study PRJNA552823) | activated sludge metagenome | isolation source: activated sludge from anammox sidestream of wastewater treatment plant... | place: USA: North Carolina | collected 2017-09
TCTTTCGTTCTCCAGCGCGGGTTCGGTTTCGATGGCGGGATACGCCAAACGTTGCAGATAACGCAACTCGAATCGGCGCGGACAATCGTTGTAGTCCTGCAGGGAGGACTGGCTGAGCGCGGTCAGTGCGGGCATGGGCTTATTTTGCCACAGAACTTTGCGCCTATGCTATACTCCCGTCGCACATTACGAAAAGAATTTGGAGTTTTATGGGACAGGCAACCCAGGTAGCCGTTTTTATTGACTACGACAACATCGAAATCAGCGTGGAGGAAGCGTTCGGCAAAAGCGCCGACGTGGACTGGAATCGCATCTTTCAATACGCCGCGCAGATCGGGCGCGTGGTCATGCGCCGCGCCTATGCCGACTGGGCCGAAGCCGCCGCCAGACAGCGCCAACTGCTCGGCATGGGCGTGGAGTTGATCCACGTCAACAGCAAACGCGGCAAGAACGCCGCCGACATCCGCATCGTGCTGGATGCGATGGAATTCCTCTACAACGAAAAGGACGTTTTTACGCATGTCCTGCTCGTCTCCGGCGACGGCGACTTCACCGAACTCGTCCATCGTTTGCGCGCCAACGGCAAGACGGTCATCGGGCTGGGCATCAGCGGCACAACGGCCGATTTCCTCGTCAGCGCCTGCGACAAGTTCGTCTATTACGACAAATGGCAGGGCGTCGGTAAATTCAAAAAGGATTCTTCCACAAACGAGAATCAGAAACAACCCGCGCCGAAAGCGGCGAGTCCATCCGCGCAAAAACAGGAGAAACCCCAGCCGCAGAATCCGCCCGCGCCTGTCGCGCCTGTGTCGAAACCCATCGCGCCCATCTCCGCGGAGAAACGGCTGGAGCGCTACGTCAACATTCTAGCGGCGCATAAGATCCGTTTGACTCCCAGCCCGCATCGCCCGTTGGCGATCTACAAATTGTACGACCTTGTGCGCGAGAATCCGGGCGTCACCTTCAATCAATTAAAGGAAAAATGCCAGGGCTTGTTTGCAAACGCCTCGCCGCAAATCGAGCCAGTTCTCGCCCTCGACACGGCGCACCAGCTTTTCCACACCTTCTGCTTCGAGTTCGAACAAAACTCCAGCGAACGCATCATGGATCGAAGGATGTCCCTGCCCGAAGCGCTTCAATCCCCCGCCGACCTGCTCGATAAATGCGACCGGAAGATCCTGCAAATGATCGCCTCCGATCTCGGCGCGTCGGAGGAACTCGACAGGGAGATCGCCGCAAAAATCCTGTATGGCGGAGCGCGAAGCCCCAAAGTTCTCGCTCATATTCAAGAGTTGCTCGAAGCGGAGTCTCAGGCATGAACCTTGCGCGGAATAAATGTGTGCAAGCAAAGGTTGTCAGCGCCTCCGCTCAAGCCGCCGTCCTGTGCGAAGCCCCCTGTGGGCGGCGGCGGTTTACGAGGGAAATCCCGCGCCGAGGACGGCGCTGGGAGCAGGTTACCTGACATGTTTTGCTTGCACACAATAAATATTACAGCCCTTCCCGGGTTGGAGCGGATGTATAATAACCGCAAGTTCCCGTGTTCAAAAGCCTTCAAACCCGTTTGACATTTTTATTCCTGGCATTCGTCCTGCTCGTGCTGGTTTCCGTCGGCGTGATGATGTGGGGCTTGGAAACACAACGTCAGGACGCGCTGGTGATCAACCTCGCCGGGCGTCAGCGCATGTTGGCGCAGCAAATGGCGCGGCTTGCCTACGAAGCGGGCGCGGGGGAGGATGCCGCCAACGCCGCCCTCGCCGAAGTGGAATTGACCTTCGACCAGACCCTGCGCCTGCTATTGGATGGGGGAACGCTTCCTTCCTTGACCGAGCCTGATTCTGCGCTCCCAGCCCCTTCCCACCCTGAGATTCGATCCGCCTTAACCAAAGTCAACGCGTCGTGGATGGAATATCGCGCCCTGCTCGACGCTTTAAAAGCAACCCCGCGCAACGACCCGACCTTCGACCCCGCCCTGCAAACCATTGAAGAAAAATCCTCCGCGCTTGCGGCGAAAGCCGATGAGACCGTGCGCCTATATGAAGCGGACGCCGCCGCAAAAATCAACCGCCTGCGCGGGATGCAGTTCGGATTTTTATTTGGGGCGTTGATCCTGCTCGGCGTTGGCGCGTGGGTCACGCGCAAATCAGCGCTCGAACCGTTGAAGGAATTGGGGCGCGCGGCGAACCGTCTGGGAGACAACGACCTCGACGGCGCGATCCAGGTCGAAGGTCCCGAAGAGATGCGAAAGTTATCCGAGTCGTTCGACTCGATGAGAAAAAATCTGCTTGCCTCGCGCTCCGAATTGCTGGACATAATGTCCACCCTCGAAGACCGCGTGGCGCAACGCACGCGCGAACTGGACGCGCTGAACGAAGTCAGCCGCGAGATCGCCTCGCAACTGGACGCAAAGCATGTGCTGAACTCCGTCACCGAAAAGGCGCGCCTGTTGCTGAACGGCGACTCGGCGCTGTTGTGCCTGCTGGGCGAGCGCAAACGGCATTTGCGTTTGCAATCGGCAAGCGGGCTTCCGACGCTGGACATCAGCCGCGAGTATATGTCCACTGTCAATCGCGCCAGCGCGGTGTTGAACAGCCCGCGCGCGCTGGTCTGTAACAACGCGCAATGCGTGGGCGGATGCGGCTTGCTGAACGACGCGCACGCCGCCAGTCACGCCGTCGCGCCGTTGAGAATCGGCGAGAAGGTCATCGGCGCGTTGTGCGTCAGCAGTTCCGCGCCGAATCATTTTACGGACGAATCGGCAGACCTGCTGACCAAACTTGCCAACACCGCCGCCGTCGCCCTGCAAAACGCGCAGTTGTACGCGCAGGCGGAGCGCGTGGCGACTCTCGAAGAGCGCCACCGCGTCGCGGCGGAGATGCACGACGGCTTGGGACAGACCCTGAGTTACCTCGGCTTGATGACCGACCAGACGATGGAGTCGCTTGCAGACGGGCGGGATGAGATTGCGCTGGAGCGCCTGCACAAGACGCGCAAGACCATTGAACGCGCCACCCGCGACGTGCGCCGCGCCATTCACAACCTGATGGACGAATCGCCGAACGCCTTCGATCTGTGCGAGCGCTTGCAAGACGCGGTGAACGACTTCGCCGCGGAGCATCGCCTGTCTGTGACGTGGCGGGCGGAGTCTTCCCCGCAATGTTCGCGCGAGATGGCGGAACAGGCGCTGAACGTCGCGCTCGAAGCGTTGAATAACGTGGCGCGGCACGCGGGGGCGCATCGAGTCACGGTGCAGGTCGGGCGGATGAACGGTTGTCACTTCATCGCCGTCGAGGACGATGGGCGCGGGTTCGACGTTTCACTGCCCGAGCCGAACGGCCATTTCGGCTTGAAGGTCATGCAGGCGCGCGCCGCGCACATCGGCGGGAAGGTGGAGATCAAGTCCGCCTGCGGGCGCGGCACAAAAGTCACGCTGACATGGAAGGCGGAGGAGTAGGATGCGCGCCCTGCAAATCGCAAACTGAAGTTTGCGGTACTTTTGCGACACAATGGAGAAATGAGTGGATAAAATTCGTGTCCTGATGGTGGATGATCACGCGCTCTTCCGCGAAGGGCTGGCGGGCATCATCGCCTCGCAAACCGATATGGAAGTGGTGGGCGAAGCGGGCGACGGGCTGGAGGCGTGCGTCAAGGCGCAGGAACTCAAGCCCGATTTGATCCTGATGGACGTGCAAATGCCGGGCATGGACGGCTTGACGGCGGTGCGACAAATCAAAGAGGCTCTGCCAGAAACGGCGGTCGTCATGCTGACCGTGCGCGACGACGACGATAAACTTTTTGAAGCGTTGAAGAACGGCGCGCAGGGATATTTGTTGAAGGAAATCCGCTCGCAGGATATGCTGGCGATGTTGCGCGGCGTCATGCGCGGCGAGGCGGCTCTGTCCCCGGCTTTGGCGGGGCGCGTGTTGACGGAGTTCCGCCGCCTAAGCAGGCGCGGCTTCGTCAAGGCGGACGACGACTGCGGCTTGACCGAACGCGAGCAACAGGTTTTGTTGAAAGTCTCCGAAGGCGCAACCGACAAGGAAATCGCCGAGTCGCTGACCATCAGCCTCAACACGGTCAAGACTCACATCCGCAACATCCTTTCCAAGTTGCAGGTCTCGTCCAGAAGAGAAGCGGCGAAGGTGGCGAAGAGCAAGGGGCTGGTGTGAACGCCTGGTTTTCCAAATCCCTCGGCGACGGCATGTGGGCGGACATTCCATCCGAAGAAATCAAACAAATCTTTCAACCGATCTTTGAGTCGGCGGGCAGTCCGGCTGAGATGGCGGTCTTCACGCGGAACGAAGAAGGCGGCTTGCACTGCGAATGGGTCGCGTACTTTTCGCCCGCGGCGGCGGAGGTCGCGAAGGCCGTCGAGGCAGGTCCCTGCAAAATGCCTTTGCGCGAAGGTCTGAAACTTCTGGCGGGGGACGGGCGCTGTTGGAAGGCGTTGTTCGAAGGTAATCCCACGCAACATTCGTGACGAACCGGGGTTTTTCTCATTGGTCGTCGCGCCTGCGAACCAACTCCGGGCGTTTGTTTCATGAAGTAAAAGGAGAGCAGAATGAACAAGAATTTGCAAATTACCCTGTACGTCGTCGCGGCTTACCTGACGGTCTTCGGCGTGTTGTTTTTATTCGCGCCGGTCATTGCCGAGAAGGTGTTGAACAACGCCCTGCCCGATAAAGCCCTGAATATGCTCTACGGGCAGTTATCTCTGACCTTCGCCTACACCGCCTTCCTTGCCGCGCGCGGCGGCGACGGGCTGGCTAAACTCTCGCGCGTCATCCTGGCGCTGACGACGGGTCACGTCGTCGTCTTCGGTTTTCAGCTCGCTACGGGCGTTCTGAACTTCTCCCAGGCTGGACCTCCGCTCATCATCAACGCCATCTTCACCGTGCTGTTGTTCCTGTTCAGGAAGGACGTTCAAGGATAACGGCTCACCAAGCCGGAATGGCAGGACGATCATTCAGATCGCCCTGCTTTTTTATTTTCACCTGCGGGGATCGGCGAAAGGCGGTCATATTAGGTTCCGTTGCGGGTTAGTTCAAATCCTGCGTTAGGACTAATTCTTTTCGCCTCAATGGCTGTGAAAATTTCATTCTTTTTTCCGTCCGCGCGTCATGATGCGAATGTTTTTGACGGGGCGGATTTATGCTACTCTACAGGATGCTCGCAAGGGCAAATTTTTGACATCGGAGGAGTATGCAGACATGGAACGAAAAGCAAAATTGCTGATCGCGGTCGGCGCGACGCTTGTTTTTTTGGCATTGGCGCTGTCCGCCTGTGGGGGCGAAACCGCCGCCCCTCCAACCGAGGAGGCGACATCCCCTCCCACCGAGGAGGCAACCGCCACCGAAGCGCCGACCGAAGCCGCCGTTGACGAGAACGGCGCGGCGGCGTACGCCGTGGATCTGGTCGCCGCGTGGGTGGAGGCGGGCGCGCCCGAAACCGACGCCTTCGACTACGAGGGCGTGGACGGCAACACCTACCAAGCCACCTTTGCGGTGGACATTCAGCCGCTATTCACCCAGAACAATGTCTGGTTCGAGGGCCAACAAGCCTGCGTGGGCTGTCATTTCGCGGCGAGCGAGAATTCGTATCACCAGTTGAATATGTCCACCTACGAGGGCGTCCGCACCGGCGCGGACTCGCTCGAAGAACCGCCCGGCGTTTCCATCCTTGGCGAGAGCGAACCGAATAAGGGCGACTTCGATTGGAGTCACTCCAAATTGCGCGAGCGCTTGCGGAACAACCGTATGCCGCCCGGCTGGGAGTTCGACATCACCGAGGAGAACCGCAACGGTCCCTGCATTGAGGTCTCCGCTGAGGGCGTGACAGTCAAACTCGGCGAGTACGGTTGCGAACTTCACGCGGTCGGCTTGCTCGGCGCGTGGGTCGAGGCGGGCGCGCCGAACGGCGAGTTCGAATACGGCGGCGCGACGCTGACCTTCGAGCGCGATGTCCTGCCATTCTTCACCGGGAACAGCATGTGGTTCGACGGCTCGCAAGCCTGTTCGGGCTGTCACTTCGCGGCGAGCGAATCTTCGGCGCATCAGATGGATTTGTCTTCCCACGAAGGAATCCTTGCGGGCGCGGATACGCTCGAGGCGCCTCCCGGCGTTTCGATATTGGGAGAGAGTTCCCCCGGCGCGGGCGACTTCAACTGGAGCGCGTCCAAACTGCGGGCGCGGCTGCGCAACAACCGCATGGCTCCGGGCTGGGAGTTCGACATCACCGAGGGCAACCGCAACGGTCCGCTCGTCCTGCACGGCGCTCGTGTGGAAGAGGAAGCGGCAGGCGCGACATTCGGCTCCGGCGAGTGCGAGGTCTACGCGGTGAAACTGATCGGGGCGTGGGTCGAGGCGGAATCGCCAAACGGCGCGTTCGACTTCACCGCCGAAGATGGGACGGCTTGCTCAGGCGACTTTGCAACCGACATCCAGCCGCTATTCACCCAGAACAATGCCTGGTTCGAAGGATCGCAGGCTTGCGTGGGCTGTCATTTCGCGGCCAGCGAGAATTCGTATCACCAATTGAATATGTCCACCTACGAGGGCATTCTCACCGGCGCGGATTCTCTCGAAGAACCGCCCGGCGTTTCGATTTTGGGACAGAGTGCGCCAAACGTGGGTCCCTTCGACTGGGATCACTCCAAACTGCGCGAGCGCTTGCGGAACAACCGTATGCCGCCCGGTTGGGAGTTCGACATCACCGAAGCCAACCGCAACGGTCCCTGCGTGCAAGTCTCCGACGACGGAGCGACGGTGAAACTCGGCGAGTACGATTGTGAATTTAACGCGGTCGGGCTGATCGGCTCATGGGTGGAGGCGGGCGCGCCGAACGGCGAGTTCGAATACGGCGGCGCGACGCTGACCTTCGAGCGCGATGTCCTGCCATTCTTCACCGGGAACAGCATGTGGTTCGACGGCTCGCAAGCCTGTTCGGGCTGTCACTTTGCGGCGAGCGAATCTTCGGCGCATCAGATGGATTTGTCTTCCCACGAAGGAATCCTTGCGGGCGCGGATACGCTCGAGGCGCCTCCCGGCGTTTCGATATTGGGAGAGAGTTCCCCTGGCGCGGGCGACTTCAATTGGAGCGCGTCCAAACTGCGGGCGCGGTTGCGCAACAACCGCATGGCTCCGGGTTGGGAGTTCGACATCACCGAGGGTAATCGTAACGGTCCGCTGGTGATGGCGGGGAAGAAGAAGTAGGTTGAAGGCGAGGGAATGAAAAAGAGGAGGCAATCGCTTTGAAAGCGACTGCCTCCTCTTATGGTTTTGGTGTTGCGTAGGGCGCGTTCTCCGCCCTGTCCATTCATCCACTACCAAAATCCAGTCAGACAGGACAGCCTGTCTGACTGGTAAACGAATCGGCGATTACGGAATACGATAGGATGTAATGGCATTATTGATGACGTCCAGGACGGACTGGTCGGCGCCATTGTCCCACCAAAGCGAGAACATCATGAAGGTGCTGTTGTCGTCGCCGCGGGTTTCAAAGAAGGATATGCCGGAGTAACCGCCGTTCTTGGATGTCCATTCGAGGCGTTCGGAGCCGTCAGGCATGATCTGATCGCCGGTGACTTTGATGTCGCCAGCCTGGCCTGTGGTACTGTAAAAGGTGTTGATCAGGTTGAGGGCAAATTTTCCCTTTTGACTGTTGACGAAGGCGGTACCGTCGTTATAGACCAGGTTTTCGACCAGTCCGCTAAATCCGTCCGGGGTGGTAAAGCGATCCACATAGTAGCTGTCGCCGGTGGAGTGGCTGTAGGTCCAGTCGCCGGGGAGGTCGAAGGCGGCGAGTCCGTTTTCGTCCGTAAAGGTGACCAGTCCATTGTCGGCTGGCTGGTTCTGGGGTTGGGCGGGAGCGTCGGTGGGCGCTGCGGCCTGGGTGGGAGCCGGGGGCAGGGTGGGGTTTTCGGTAGCCGGGGCCGACGAGCCGCCGCAGGCCAAACTGACAGCCAGCATGATGGCGGCAAATGCAAGTAACATACGGTATTGTTTCATAAGATTTTCTCCTTGTTGAATTTGCCCCATGATAGAAACCTATCGTTACACAACCGTTACAGGGATTTTTCCGCCAGCCCGCGGTTGGCCGAATCAAGCGTCAGCGTTTGACCGAATTGCAGGGCGCGGGCAACCGCTTCCCCGTCGAGCGCGAGGCGGATGGATTTGTCTTCCTACGAAGGAATCCTAACGGGCGCGGATACGCTTGAGGCCCTCCCGGCGTTTCTATTCTGGGCAAGAGCGAACCGGGCAAGCGGGCGCGGCTTCGCAATAACCGCATGGCTCCCGGCTGGGAGTTCGACATCACCGAGGGCAACCGCAACGGTCCGCTGGCGCTGGGGGGGAAGAAGAAGTAGGTTGAAGGCGAGGGAATAAAAAAGGGGAGGCAGTCATTGAAAAACGACTGCCTCCCCTTTTTGCGCCACAATATTTGAGTAGTGCGCGCTCGTTGGCGTTAGAGAACGCCAACTACGCTACTTGTATCCATACACCCTGCCCTCAATATCCCCGATCACCACCCAGCCGTTCCCGATGGCGGGACCCATGCGGGCGGCGCTGACATCGGTGGGGGTTTGCCAGAGCAAGGCGCCAGTCGCCGCGTCGAGGGCGAAGAAGTCGCCTTGCTGGGTGAGGAAGTAGAGTTTGCCGTCGAGCAGGAGGGGGGCGTCGAGCAGGTAGTTGAACGTGCCTTCGGGGATGTTGAACGTCCAGAGCGTTTCGCCCGTGTCGGCATGGACGGCGAAGACCTGCGTGTTGGCGGAACTGAAATAGACGGCATTCTCGTTGCCGAGGAAGGAGGGGGTCCAGTTGCCTGTGTCGAAGCGCCAGCGCAGTTCGCCCGTGGACGCGTCCACGCCGTTCATGAAATCCTGATAGGCGACGAAGACGACGGTGTCTTGCGTGGCATACAGTCGTTTGGGGAAACCGTCTTCGGATTCGTACGTCCAGAGCGGGGAGCCGTCGGCGAGGTTCAAGGCGTAGATGCGGGTGTGACCGCCTTCGTCAATGGGAGTGGGATCGTAGAAGTTACCGCCAAGGTAGAGCGTGTTGCCATGAATGGCTGGGGTTTGCAGGATGTAATTGTCGGATTTGAAAACCCAGAGTTCTTCGCCCGTTTCCGCGTCGAGGGCGAAGAACTTGGCGCGACCGTGTTCGTCGGGCGTGAGTTCGGGTCCGACGAAGGCAGTGGGGACGTAAACGATTCCATCTCTTACCAGCGGCGGGACTTGCGTGTTGATTCCCAAATCCTTTTGCCAGATGATTTTTCCGTTGGAAACGTTCAACGCGACGATGGTTTTGTCTTTGAGTCCGACAAACACGCGCTCGCCGTCGCTGGCGTAGGCGCGCTCCCAGACTCCTTCGGGCGGGGAAAATGCCCATTTGGGCGCGCCCGTTTCGAGGTCCAGGGAAAGAAGCGGCGTGGTCGAGGGGGAGAGAATCACAGAGTCGCCGACGATCAGCGGAGTCTGGTTGATGGCTCCGTCGGTTTGAGTCGTCCACGCGAGGGTGAGCGTTTGGTCGGGCGCGGATTTTATGGGGGCGCAGGCGGCGACGAGCAGGAGCAGGGGGAGGAGTTTTAGTTTGTTCATTGTTGGTATTACAACGCAAAGACAGATATGGTGCGTTTGTACCGCATCCTTGTTTGGGGCGCAAGGCGCAAATTCAAAGGCGCAAACGAAAGGCGCAAACTGAAGGACGCAAACTGAAGTTTGCGGTACGGCGCGATGGCGCTGTGACTTAAGTCGCTTTAGGTGTCATAAAAAAGAATTAGTTCGCGCGTGGCAAATATCATTCTTATTCCATCCCAATCATTGTGATGTGAGGGATGACATTGCACCCTGTTTTCCAGTAATCTTTGCAAAGTGTGTCTTCATTAAATGGGAATGGGTCATGCCAAAACGACGGGTATTGCTGGTATGTTCGAATCATCTTTTCGGCGAGAGCATGGAGAAGATTTTGCGCGCCGAGGCGGATGTGGAGTTGATCGGACCGTGGGGCTTGGGGGAGGATGTTTGCCAGTGGATAACAGAGGCAAGCCCCGATGTGGTCCTGATCGCGGACGACGATTCTCAAAGCGAGGCGGCGGCAAGTTTGACATCCGCCATTCTGGAGAAGAATCCGAACCTGCCCATCATCCGCGCGAAACTGGCTGAGAATGTCGTCCGAGTTCATTCCACGCACATTCTGCCCGCAAGCGGCGCCGACCTGCTCGAAACCATCCGAAACCTGCCTGCCATTTCGGCGGGCAAATCATCCGACGAGAGGAGCAAATAAGCAATGAGCGATAACAGAAAGCCCGCCTCCATGCCCAGGCATTTTTCCCTGCCTTTGATATTGGGGGCGGCGTTGATTTTCATTGCGACCACGTTCAGCGTTGCCTCCGCCATGCCGCCGCTTCAGACGGACGGAGAGGCATTGTTCACGGCGAAGGGGTGCAACGCCTGCCATACGATTGGCGGCGGCGATTTGGTGGGACCCGACCTTGCGGGCGTAACCGAGCGCCGCACGGAGGAGTGGCTGACCAAATGGTTGACCGCGCCCGATCAGATGCTGGCGAGCGACCCAGACGCGCAAGCGATGCTGGCGCAGTACAACAACGTCCCGATGCCGAATTTGGGTTTGACGCCCGATGAGGTGGCGGCGTTGATGGCTTATATGGGCGGCGGTGCGACGACCGGCGGCGCGGCGGCGGGACTTCCGGCTGGGGACGCGACGAGCGGCAAAGCCTACTTTGTGGGCGATAAACGCTTCGAGAACGGCGGACCGCAGTGCATGTCGTGCCACAGCGTAGCAGGACTCGGCTCTCTCGGCGGCGGCAATTTGGGTCCCGACCTGACGACGAGCGGCTTTGTCCAATCGGATGCGGCGTTTGGTTCGTTCATGAGCGCGCCCTCCACGCAGACGATGGGCGCGATTTGGGCGAACACTCCGCTCACGGCGCAGGAGCAGGCGGATCTGTACGCCTTCCTGAGCAAAGCCTCAGTGACGAAGCGCGATCCGAGCGCATTATTTCAAATTGCGGCGCTGGCTGTTGCAGGCGCGGCGGCGCTGATCTTCGCGGCGCAGTTGTATTGGGGCAAACGCTCGAGGGGCGTGAGAGTACCGATGATCGAACGGACGTTGGCGAAGAAATAACCTTACTTTCGTCATTGCGAGCCGCGCACTTGTTCTTTGCGGCGAAGCAATCTCCCCCTCGCATACGCGGAGATTGCTTCGGCGGAAGAGCGCCGCCTCGCAATGACGGAGAGATACACGGAGGCACCTAACATGAGTTGGATTCAGGATTTGGTCAACCCGCAAGCCCGCCAGTGGGAGGAGTTCTATCGCAACCGCTGGCAGCACGACAACATCGTCCGCAGCACGCATGGGGTGAACTGCACGGGCGGATGTTCGTGGCAGGTCTATGTCAAGGACGGCATCATCACCTGGGAAATGCAGCAGGTGGATTACCCGTTGCTGGAAGACGGACTCCCGCCCTACGAGCCGCGCGGCTGTCAGCGCGGGATTTCGGCGTCGTGGTATGTGTACAGCCCGATCCGCGTCAAGTATCCGTACGCGCGCGGCGTGTTGCTGGATTATTGGCGCGAAGCAAGGCAAAAACATCTTCATCCGGTGGATGCGTACGCTTCCATTATGGAAGATGAGGATAAGCGCAGGCGCATTCAGAAGGCGCGCGGCAAAGGCGGATTCCGCCGCACGACCTGGGAAGAGTCGCTGGAGATTGTCGCCGCTTCGATGATCTATACCGCGCGGAAATACGGTCCCGACCGCGTCTTCGGCTTCTCGCCCATCCCGGCCATGTCGTATCTTTCATACGGCGCGGGGTCGCGCTTCCTGCAACTGTTCGGCGGCGTGAACATGAGCTTCTACGACTGGTACGCCGACCTGCCGAACGCCTTCCCCGAGATCTGGGGCGATCAGACCGACGTGTGCGAAAGCGCCGATTGGTACAACAGCAAATACATCGTCTCGATGGGCGCGAACCTGAACATGACGCGCACGCCCGACGTTCACTTCATCGCCGAAGCGCGGCATGAGGGGGCCAAGTTCGTGGTCATTGCGCCGGATTTCTCTCAGGTGGCGAAATATTCCGATTGGTGGATTCCGGTCAAGGCGGGGCAGGATACGGCGATCTGGATGGCGGCGAATCACGTCATCCTGAAAGAATTCTACGTTGACCGGCAGGTCCCGTACTTCGTCAACTATCTAAAAGAAAACACCGATATGCCGTTCCTGATTGAGCTCGAAAAGGATGGCGACGGCTACAAGGCGGGACGTTACATCCGCGCCAACACGGTCAAACGCTACAAGGATGTGGAAAACGGCGAATGGAAGTTCCTCGTCCATGACGCGAAGCACAACGCGCCGCGAATGCCGAAGGGCGCGGTGGGGGACCGCTGGAGTCAGGAAAAAGGCAAGTGGAATATTAAGATGGAAGATGGGCTGGACGACTCGCCCATCGAGCCGACGCTTTCGTTCCTCGGTTCGCAGGATGAGACGGTGGACGTCGCGTTCTATGAATTTGCGGAACAGAAGACCGCCATGCGCGGCGTCCCCGCGAAGTGGATCGAGACCGGCGAAGGCAAAAAACTTGTCACGACCGTGTTCGACCTGGTCATTGCGCAGTTCGGCGTTGGGCGCGGCTTGCCCGGCGATTACCCGCAGAGTTACGACGAGATCGGCGCGTACACGCCTGCCTGGCAGGAAGAGTATACGGGCATCGGACGCGATACGGTCATCCGCCTGGCGCGCGAATTTGCGTCGAATGCCGAGGCGACCAACGGCAAGTCCATGATTATCATCGGCGCGAGCATCAATCACTGGTACAACAACAACCTGGTCTATCGCGCGCCGATCTATGCCTTGATTTTGTGCGGCTGTTGCGGAGTCAACGGCGGCGGCATGAACCATTACGTCGGACAGGAGAAACTAACTCTGGTCGCGCCGTGGACAAGCCTGGCGTTCGCGCTCGACTGGCAGAAGCCGCCGCGCCAGCAACAATCGCCCACCTGGCATTACGTTAACAGCGACCAGTGGCGCTATGAGGGCGACTTTACCGACTACGCCCACATTCCGCCGCAGACGAAATGGGCGAAGGGCCACGCCATGGACCTGGAAGCGATGGCGGTGCGCATGGGTTGGATGCCGTACTTCCCGCAGTTCAAGACCAACTCGTTTGACGCGATGAAACAGGCGGAGTCTGCGGGAGCGAAATCTCCCGAAGAGGTCTCCAAGTGGATGGCGAAACAAATCAAAGACGGCAAGCTCGAATTAGCCGTTGACGACCCCGACGCGGAAGAGAACTGGCCGCGCGTGTGGATCCTGTGGCGCGGCAACGCCATTCAATCCAGCGCGAAAGGACACGAGTTCTTCCTGCGCCATTATCTCGGCACGCACGACAATATCATCGCCGAGGAACACGCCAGGGACAAGGTCAAGACCGTCAAGTTCCGCGAACCCGCTCCGCGCGGCAAGATGGATCTGGTGGTTGACCTCAACTTCCGCATGGACTCATCCGCGCTGTATTCGGACATCGTCCTGCCGGCTGCGTTCTGGTATGAGAAGAACGACCTGAATTCCACCGACCTGCATTCCTTCGTCCACCCGCTCGGGCAGGCTGTTCCGCCGGTGTGGGAATCGAAGACGGATTGGGAAATCTTCAAAGCCTTCGCCAAAAAGGTCAGCGAAATGGCTCCCGATGTTTTCCCGTCCCCGCTCAAAGACGTGGTGATGAGTCCGTTGAAACACGATACGCCCGACGAACTTTCTCAGCCAGACGTAAAAGACTGGCGCGCGGGCGAATGCGAAGCCATCCCCGGCAAAACCATGCCGCACTTCAACGTGGTGGAGCGCGATTACGCCAACCTCTACAATAAGTTCATCTCGCTCGGACCCAACCTGCGCACGGACGGAATCAGCGGCAACGGCGTAAATATTCCTGTGGCGAAATTTTACGACGAACTGCTGAAGAACCCCGTCGGCGGCTCGCCCGACCCGCGTCACATGCGATGCGTGGAATGGGGCGGGAACAAATATCCGTCGGTGGAAGACGCGCTCGACGCGGCAAACGTCCTGCTCTTCCTCGCGCCTGAAACGAACGGAGAAGTCGCCTACACGGCCTTCAAGCACGAAGAGGAAAGAGTAGGGATGCCGCTGGCGGATCTTGCCGAAGGCGTCCGCGATGTGCGCATGACGTTCTTTGACCTCACGCGGCAGGTGCGGCGCACGCTCGTCAGCCCGTGCTGGTCGGGCATTGTCAACGACGGGCGGGCCTACTCCGCCTGGTGTATGAGCGTCGAGCGCCGCGTCCCCTGGCGCACGCTGACGGGACGCCAGCACTTTTATATTGACCATCCCTATTACATGGACTTCGGCGAAAACCTGCCGACCTTCAAACCGAAACTGGTCGCCAAGCCCGGCGACTGGAAGAAGATCGGCGACATCGTGAAGAGTCAGGTGGATGACAAGAGCCTGATCCTCAACTACATTACGCCGCACGGCAAGTGGAACATCCACTCGACCTACAAGGACAACCACCGCATGTTGACTCTCTCGCGCGGCATGGATCCGGTCTGGCTCAACGACAAGGAAGCCGAAGCCGTCGGCATCGTGGACAACGACTGGGTCGAAGTCCATAACGACAACGGCGTGGTGGTGACGCGCGCCGCAGTCAGCGCCCGCGTCCAACCCGGAACGTGTTTGTACTATCACGCGGTGGAGCGCACGGTCTTCATCCCCAAGTCGCAGGTGCGCGGCGGAAAGCGCGCGGGCGGGCACAACAGCCTGACGCGCACGCGCATCAACCCCGTCGAACTGGCGGGCGGCTACGCCCAGTTCACTTACAGTTTCAACTATTGGGGACCCATCGGCGTGTTCACGCGCGACACCTACTGCGTGGTACGGAAGATGGAAAAATTGGAATGGTAAAGGAACAGCGCCGCACACTTGCCCTGGCGGGCAGCGCCAGGGAAATTCATTTTGCGCAATTCGCAAGATAAATCTTGCGGTACGAACCAAAGGAGTCAATCATGGATATACGCGCACACGTTTCAATGGTCTTCCATCTCGATAAATGTATCGGCTGTCACACATGCAGCGTCGCGTGCAAAAACATCTGGACGGATCGCAAAGGCACCGAGTACATGTGGTGGAACAACGTCGAGACCAAGCCCGGCACGGGTTATCCCACTCTGTGGGAAGACCAGGAAAAATATAAAGGCGGCTGGGACCGGGAGGAAGACGGAAAAATCCACCTTCGCCTTCACGGCCGCAAAGGCGGGTTGGGCAACATCTTCTACAACCCCGCCCTGCCCACCATTGACGATTACTACGAACCCTGGACATACGATTACGAGAATCTCTTCAACGCGCCCGAAGGCGACGACCAGCCGACCGCCCGCGCCGTCTCGATGATCACAGGCAAGCCGATGGACAATATCGAAGCGGGTCCCAACTGGGACGACGACCTGGGCGGTTCGCCCCTCTACGCCCGCAACGACCCGAACCTCGACGAGCTCACAGAGGATGAGCGCGAACAACTCAACGAGATCGAGCGCGTGGTCTTCTTTTACCTGCCGCGCATCTGCAATCACTGCCTCAACCCCGGCTGTGTTGCGGCCTGCCCGGCGGGCGCCATCTACAAACGCGGCGAAGACGGCATTGTGCTGATCTCGCAGGAAAAATGCCGCGCCTGGCGCATGTGCATCTCGGGCTGTCCTTATAAGAAGACATACTACAACTGGTCTTCGGGAAAATCTGAAAAATGTATTTTATGCTTCCCGCGCCTCGAGTCAGGACAACCCCCCGCCTGCTTCCACTCCTGCGTGGGACGCATCCGCTATCTGGGAGTCCTGCTCTACGATGCAGATCAGATCGAAAAATGCGCCTCCGTCCCGAACGAAGAGCTGGTCGCCGCCCAACGGGACATGATCCAGGACCCGTTCGACCCCGAAGTGATCAAAGCCGCCAAAGCCAACGGAATCTCCGACGCGATGATCGCCTCTGCTCAGAATTCGCCCGTTTATAAATTCGTCAAGAAGTGGCAGATCGCCCTTCCGCTTCACCCCGAATTCCGCACCCTGCCCATGCTGTACTACGTCCCGCCCATGTTGCCCGTCCTCGCCAAGACAAAAGACGGCAACTACGACGTGGACGGACTGGAAAAGGAAAACCTGCCCGCCATGCTCAGTTCTCTGGAGAAGGCCCGCATGCCCATCAAATACATGGCAAGCCTGTTCTCGGCGGGCAACATCAAGGAAGTGGAAGACGTGTACCGCAAGCTGATCGCCGTCCGAATCTTCAAACGCGCCCAAAAGGTGAAAGACTACCAGAAGTCCGAAGTGGACGCCGCGCTCGCGCAGGGCAACACCACCGCCGACGAAGTGGAAGCCATCTTCCGCCTCACCGCGCTCCCGACCTACGAAGAGCGCTTCGTCGTCCCGCCGCTTGGGCGCGAAGTCGCTGTCGAAGCGTGGGAAGTCCCGCTCGACCGCAAGCGCGAAGCGGGCTTTGGCGTCCGCAACAAGATCGCGAAGAGGAAGTTCTAATCCCTACGAGGGCAAAGGGATTGCTTCGTCGGGAAGAACACCCTCCTCGCAATGACGATAACGGAGACTCATTCATGTATACCGAAACCGAAATGCGAAGCCTCTATCAATGCTTTGCGCGCATGTTGGAATACCCCGCGGGCGGCACGCTTCAGGCCGCCATCAAGGCGCAGGGAATATTAATTGACGAAGACCCCGCCTCCGCCGCGCAGTTGAAGAAATTTCACGAGTACGCCGCATCGCTCCCGCCGGGACGGCTCGAAGAAGTGTACACAGGAACGTTCGATCTCGATGCGGCCTGCCACCCCTACATCGGCTACCATCTCTTCGGCGAAACCTACAAACGCAGCATTTTCCTCGTCGAATTGAAACAACGCTACGCCGCTGAAGGCTTTGTCTTTTCCGACACCGAACTGCCCGACCATCTCGCCGTCGTCCTGCACTTCCTCGCCTCCACCAACGATGAGAATCAGGCGCAGGAGATCGCGCGCGACGCCTTGCTCCCCGTCCTCGACCGCATGACGGGACGCGCCAAATCCGAAGGCTTCGACGAAGACGAAAACGCCGAAGCGCCCAAGGCGGAGGAAGAGTCCGAGAAGCGCACTCAATTCCACGGCGTATTGGAGGCGTTGCGCTCCGTCCTGCAAAACCAGTTTCAAGTCCTGTCCATGTTGGAATCTGCATAAATCCCGACGCGCCCTCATCCCCAACCCTTCCCTCGCGGGGGGAAGGGAGTCCCCTCTCCCTTCGGGAGAGGGGTTGGGCGAGGGAACACACAAGGAGCAACCCATGTTCGATAACGCCCTGTTCATCGGCTTTCCCTACATGGCAATCGCCATCGCCATAGCCGTCACCATCTATCGCTTCTTCTTCGACCCATATTCGGTGTCGAGTCAGTCTTCGCAGTTTCTCGAAAATCGCAAACTGTTCTTCGGTTCGGTTCCCTGGCATTACGGCGTGATCATCATCCTGCTTGGGCATCTCACCGCCCTGCTCTTCCCCGGCGCATGGGGACTCTTCACCGCCAACCAGACGCGCCTCTACATCATCGAAATCATCGGGCTGGCGCTCGCGCTCATGGCGACCATCGGGCTGATCTTTCTGCTCTACCGCCGCATGTCCAACGCCCGCGCCCAAGCCGTCACCTCCGAACTGGACTGGATTCTGCTGATCGTCCTCTTCCTGCAAGTCGGTCTCGGCTTCTGGGTCGCCTACTACTATCGCTGGGGCTCGGACTGGTATCTGCACACCGCCGTCCCCTGGCTGGTCTCGCTCCTCAAATTCCAACCGGATATCACCTACGTCACCGCCCTGCCGTTCTGGGTCAAGTTCCACTTCCTCAACGGATTCGTCATCGCATTGCTCCTGCCCTTCACGCGCCTTGTGCATCTGCTCGTCTATCCCCTCTCCTATCTCTGGCGCGAACATCAGGTCGTCATCTGGAACAAGGCTCGGCATTAAATTCGCACCCGTCATTGCGAGCCGCGTAGCGGCGAAGCAATCTCCTTCTTGTGCGCGGAGATTGCTTCGTCGGGAAAAACGCCCTCCTCGCAATGACGAACTGAATCCCATGGACTCCCTGACCGACCTCCTCGCCCAAAGCGCGACGCATCACAAACGCGTCTGCCCGCGCCAGGTTCTCGGCGCTCGCACCGGACTTTTGGCCGGACTCCTGCTCGACCTGCCTTTGCCCCAACCCGAGAAACGCCTCATCGCCATCGCCGAAACGGACGGCTGTTTCGTGGACGGAATCTCCGCCGCGACAGGCTGTTACGTCGGCAGGCGCACCCTCCGCATCGAAGACTACGGCAAGACCGCCGCCACCTTCATAGACTCGCTCACGGAGGGAGCCGTCCGCATCGCGCCGCGGCAGGATGTCCGCGAACTGGCATGGGACTACGCCCCCTCCGCCCGCAACCGCTGGGAGGCGCAACTCATCGGCTACCAACACATCCCCGACGATTTGTTGCTCGACTGGCGGCGCGTCGAACTGACGACTCCCATCAAGCAGATCATCGGTCGGCCGGGCAAACGCGCGAAGTGCGAAATCTGCGGCGAAGAGATCATCAACCAAAGGGAAGTCGTCCGCGAAGGGACAACCTTGTGCAAACCCTGCGCAGGAGAGTCATACTTTCGTCTCCCCCATGAATATCAATTGGACGCGGACAAATACGGAGAACGCGGATGTTTATAAAAATTTCTCCGCGTACATCCGCGTCCCATAAATTTTTAACCGCCATGCTTATCACCTATACACTCCTCGGCGAACACGGCATATTTCACTTTATGCTCGCACAGATCGAGCGCTCTCTTCCCGCCCTTGACTCGACTTCCGCCATCCAGCATCGAATTGCCCTCTTCGCCTCCGCCCTCGAATCCCATGCAGACATCGAAGACGAACTGCTCTTCAACGCCCTCGAACTCCACCTTGGCGCGCAGGGCGGGCCGCTCTTCGTCATGCGAATGGAACACGATCAGATCAAGGAGTTACTCGGTCGCATCGAATCCGCAACCGACCCCGACTCCGCCCGCGCCCTTGCAAAGCAAATGATCCAGGTCACGCGCGAGCACTTCCAAAAGGAGGAACAAATCCTCTTTCGCATGGCGCATCAATTTTTGGGCGAAGATGAACTCGCATCGCTCGGCGCGGAGTGGGCGCAGAGACGAGCGCCGTTGATCGGGCTGGATACGCCTTAATACAAATCGGGCGCGTCAGTGTTGGGGGCTTGCGAATTATCTTTGGTTGACCCGCCTATCGCGCACCCCTCCCCGCGTTCACGCCGCTACTCGTTCGTTCGCACATCAGTTACTTCATTTGCCGGGGGCCATTACCTGATATTGTTCAATTTGTCACATACTGTTATGATAGGGCTTTATAACCGGAAAATAAACAATTCAATTAGAGGCGGATGAGGAGCGCAGGTTGACTCCAATCCAAATCGGGAGTTTACAAAACTCATGAGTAATCTCAATGGCAAATCCGGGACGCGAACCTTCATGCTGGTTATCGCCTTCACGGTTTTTCTGTTCGGGTGCGCTGTGCCAGAACCAAAGACCGCCCAGCCTGTTTCTGCCGTGGCGATCGCCGCCGGAGACATCGAAAATGGGCGGGATCTCTTCATGGGTTACACCCACTTCGAGAACGAAGGCCCTCCCTGCATAGGCTGTCACAGCATCGGGGATAACGGCGTGTTTGGGGGCGGTTCGATGGGTCCTAATTTAACGAATGTCTCCCGCGAACAGAGTCAGACCGCTCTGGCTTCGATCCTCTCGAATTTCGGGTCGGAGTTTTCGCCTGTCATGAAACCCATCTATACCAGACATCCTTTAACTGTGAATGAACAGGCGGATTTGATCGCCTTTATGATTGCGTCTGAAGGACAGCCCGAAACCGACAAGGAACTGGTCGTTGTTGGACTCAGCCTGGCTGGAAGCGCGGCGGCGACGTTTGTTCTCGGCTTTTTTTACAGGGGACGCATGCGCGGCGCGCGCAAGCCGTTGGTTAAAAAAGCGATTCGCGGTAAATAAATCGGACAAGCCCGACAGATACGGCAAATTAAGCCAAGGAGTCCCTCATGGATTGGATAAAAGAGATTGCAAACCCCAAAGCCCGTCAATGGGAGGAGTTTTATCGAAATCGCTGGCAGCATGATCGCGTGATACGAAGCACACACGGCGTCAACTGCACCGGCGGTTGCTCGTGGTACATCTATGTCAAGGACGGCATCGTTACATGGGAGTTGCAGGCGCTGGACTATCCGCTCCTGGAGCCGGGACTGCCGCCTTATGAACCGCGCGGCTGTCAGCGCGGTATTTCCTTCTCGTGGTATCAGTACAGTCCCATTCGCCTTAAATATCCGTACATGCGCGGCGTGTTGATGGACTTATGGCGCGAAGCGAAGAAAAAGCACGACGACCCCGTTGAAGCGTGGGCAAGCATCATGGATGACGCGTCTGCCCGCAAGTCCTTCCAACAGGCGCGCGGCAAGGGCGGGTTTCGTCGCGTAAAGTGGGATGAAACGCTGGAGATCATCGCCGCATCCACCATTTACACCATCAAAAAATATGGGCCCGACCGCATTATCGGTTTTTCGCCCATTCCCGCCATGTCCATGTTGAGTTATGCGGGCGGGAGCCGCCTGATGCAATTACTGGGCGCGGTCAGCATGAGTTTCTACGATTGGTACAGCGACCTGCCGCCCGCCAGCCCCGAAGTGTGGGGCGAACAAACGGATGTAGCGGAAAGCGCCGATTGGTTCAACGCCAAGTTCATCGCCTCGGTCGGATCGAATATGAGCATGACGCGCACGCCCGACGTTCACTTCGCCGCGGAAGCGCGCCACAACGGGACCAAATTCGTGGTTTTCTCGCCCGATTTCAGCATGGTTGCCAAGTATGCGGATTGGTGGGTCCCTGTCAACGCGGGGCAGGATGGCGCGTTCTGGATGGCGGTCAACCATGTCATCATGAACGAGTTCCATTACCAGAACCCGACGCCATACTTCCTCGAATACATGAAGCGCTACACCGACGCGCCCTTCCTGGTTGCGCTGGATGAAGTGGACGGGAAATACGCGCCGGGGCAAATGCTCCGCGCCGCGCAGGTGGAACGCACCAGGGATGTGGAAAACGGCGAATGGAAATTTTTAGTGTGGGATGAACTGAGCGCCGCTCCGCGAATGCCGCAGGGCAGTCTCGGATTCCGCTGGCAGACGCAGAAGGGACAATGGAACCTGGAGCCGAAAGACGGTCTGGATGGAAGCGAGATTCGTCCGCAACTCACGTTCCTCGACGATTCCAAAGAGCGTCTTTCCGTTTCGTTCGCCGAGTTTGGCGAAGGAAAATCCTTTCAACGGGACGTCCCTGTGCGCTACATTGAAACCGCCAAAGGAAAAGTCGCGGCGGCGACCATCTACGATTTGTTGATGGCGCAGTTCGGCGTGGGGCGCGGGCTCGCCGGCGATTACGCCAAAGATTACGACGACGAGAATCTTTCGTATACCCCCGCCTGGCAGGAACGCTACACGGGCATTGACCGCCAGACGGTGATTCAATTTGCGCGCGAGTGGGCGGTCACAGCCGCCAGGACCGAAGGCAAGTGCATGATCATCATCGGCGCGGGCGTCAATCACTGGTATCACAACAATTTGATCTATCGCGCCTGCATCAGCGCGTTGATGACGACGGGCTGTGTGGGGCGCAACGGCGGCGGGTTGAATCATTATGTGGGACAGGAAAAACTGGCTCCACAGGCGCCCTGGGCGGCATTGGCGTTTGCGCTGGATTGGGCGAAGCCGCCGCGCCAGATGAACTCGCCTTCCTTCCATTACATCAACAGCGACCAGTGGAGATATGAACGCACCTATACGGAACTCCAGCCTGTTCCCCGACCCGAAGCGGAACGCCACCGGAACATGCCCCAGGAACACACGCTCGACGCGAACATCCGCGCGGTGCGCATGGGCTGGCTGCCTTCATATCCGCAGTTCAACGTCAACTCGTTGGAGATCGTCAAGCGGGCGGAACAGGCTGGAGCGAAGTCCGATGCGGAGATCAAGCAGTGGATTGTGAATCAACTCAAGTCGGGCGAACTGAAGTTCGCGGTACAGGACCCTGACGCGCCTGAGAATTGGCCGCGCCTGTGGTTCATCTGGCGCAGCAATGCCCTGAACGCCAGCGCGAAGGGGCAGGAGTATTTCTTCAAACACTATCTCGGCACGCATCATCAAGTCATCTCGGACGAGGTGGATAAGAGCCATTTCCGCGAGGTGAATTACCGCGAGAACGCCCCCGAAGGCAAGTTCGACCTGATCGTGGACATCAACTTCCGCATGGACACATCGGCGCTCTATTCGGATATCGTCCTGCCGACCGCAAGCTGGTATGAGAAGGACGATTTGAACACCACCGATATGCACTCGTTCATCCACCCGTTTACGATGGCAGTGCCGCCCTCCTGGGAGTCGAAATCCGATTGGGATATTTTCAAAATTTTGGCGGAGAGGATCAGCAAATTGGCGGAGAAACACCTGCCCGAGCCTGTGCGCGATCTGGTCGCCATGCCGCTCCAGCACGATACGCCCGCCGAGATGGCGCAGACGCGCATCCGCGATTGGGCGCGCGGCGAGTGCGATCCGATCCCCGGCGTGACCATGCCGAACTTCGTCGTCACCGAACGCGATTACGTCAATTTGAGCAAGCGTTTCATTTCGTTCGGTCCCAAAGTGCAAAAGGAAGGGCTCGCCATTCATGGCATCCACTGGGATGTGGCGGACCTGTACGAGCAATTGCTGAAAAGCAAGCCGACGGTCGAATGGAACGGTCAACGCTATCCGTCATTGGAAGTGGCGCGCGATGCGGCGGACGTCATCCTGCACTTGGCTCCCGAGACCAACGGCGAAGTGGCGTACCGCGCCTTCCAAGCCGAAGAAGAACGCATGGGCCTCAAATTGACCGACCTGGCGGAACCCACCCGCGCCGCGCGCATGACCTTCAAGGATATCGTGCGTCAGCCGCACCGCCTGCTCAACAGTCCGGTGTGGACGGGCATCGTCACGGACGGGCGCGCCTATTCGGCATATTGTCTGAACGTGGAGCGACTCGTCCCCTGGCGCACATTGACCGGACGCCAGCATTTTTATCTCGATCACGAAGGGTATCTGGCATATGGGGAACACCTGCCCACTTACAAGCCGCGCCCCGATCCGCAGGAGTTTGGCGATTTAGACAAGAGCCGGGGCGACGGCGGCGCCATTCAATTGAACTATCTAACGCCGCACGCCAAATGGCATATCCACTCGAATTATTTTGACAACGACCGCATGTTGACGCTCTCGCGCGGCATTGAGCCGCTCTGGATCAGCGAAAAGGACGCCAGGACGATCGGCATCGTGGATAACGACTGGGTGGAACTTTTCAACGATCACGGCACGAGCGTCACCCGCGCCATCGTCAGCGCGCGCATCCCGCCCGGGTTGTGTCTTGTCTATCACGCCCCCGAAAGAACCGTGAGCGTGCCGAAGTCGCCGGTTCGCGGCAACAAACGCGCGGGCGGGCATAACAGCCCCACGCGCATCCACCTCAAGCCTTCGCTGATGGTGGGCGGCTATGGGCAGTTTACCTACGGCTTCAACTATTGGGGGCCGACGGGCGTCAATCGCGACACGTTCGTGCTGGTGCGCAAACTGCCGGGCAAGCCGCAGTTCTAGGAAACCGACCCAGACCTGCCACCTTATTTTTGTCCAAATTAGGCTGCATTTCATCGCTCGTCACCAAGTTCTGGACACGGATTTCGCGGATTTCACGGAAGAACACGGAAAAACCCAGGAAAAAATCCTCAAAATCCGTGTACGAAAGGGTTTTATTCAGCCCATCATGCGATGACTTGTCGGTTATTTTGGGCGAAATCTAGGCGCCAGGTTTTGAAGAAAAGGATATAACATGAAAATCCGCTCGCAAGTCTCAATGGTGTTTCATCTCGACAAGTGCATCGGCTGTCATACGTGCAGCATTGCCTGTAAAAACATCTGGACCGACCGTCAGGGCGCGGAATATATGTGGTGGAATAATGTCGAGACCAAGCCCGGAACGGGTTTTCCCACCCTGTGGGAAGACCAGGAAAAATACAAAGGCGGCTGGGAATTGAAAAACGGCAGGGTGGAATTGAAACTGCAAAACCGTTTGCAAACCTTTACCAACCTGTTTTCCAACCCCGCCCTGCCCACAATGGACGACTACTACGAACCGTGGACGTACAATTACGGCGACCTGTTCAACTCCCCGCTCGGCGACGACCAGCCGGTTGCGCGCCCCATCTCGCGCGTGGACGGCAAGCCCATGGAGATCGAAGCGGGACCGAACTGGGACGACGACCTGGGCGGTTCGAACATCTACGCCGTCAACGATCCGCTTCTCGAAAGCATGAGCGAAGAGGAAAAACAACGGCTCTTTTCCATCGAGCAGCTTTTCTACTTTTACATGCCGCGCATCTGCAACCACTGCCTCAATGCGGGCTGTGTGGCGGCTTGCCCATCGGGCGCGATTTACAAACGCGCCGAAGACGGCGTGGTGCTGATCAACCAGGACAAGTGCCGCGGCTGGCGCATGTGCGTCTCCTCCTGCCCCTACAAAAAAACCTACTACAACTGGGAGACGGGCAAATCGGAAAAGTGCATCCTGTGCTATCCGCGCCTCGAATCGGGACAGGCGCCCGCCTGCTTCCACTCCTGCGTGGGGCGCATCCGTTATTTGGGCGTTCTGCTTTACGACGCCGACCAGATATTAGATGCCGTCAAAGCGCCGGACGGGCAACTGGTACAGCGCCAGCGCGAGATGATCCTCGACCCGCGCGACCCGAAAATTATCGCCGCCGCAAAAGAATGCGGCATCCCCGACGCCGTGATCGCCGCCGCGCAACGCTCCCCCGTCTATCGCTATGTGAAGGACTGGGAACTCGCGCTGCCCCTGCATCCTGAATATCGCACCCTGCCCATGTTGTTCTACGTCCCGCCGCTTTTGCCCGTGCTAAACGCCGTCCAACAAAACGGAACCCAGCGGGTCGAAAGCGATCTGTTCAGTTCGCTCGAAAATGCCCGCGTGCCTGTTCGCTACATGTCGCGCATGTTGGCTGCCGGAAACGATGAACTGGTCGTCGCGGCCTATCAAAAAATGATCGCCGTCCGCCTGTACAAACGCGCCCAGGAGGTGGGCGATGTGACAAACGAAGAAGCGACCGCCGCCCTTGCCAAAGCGGAGATTAGCGCCGAAGTGGCGGAAGCCATCTACCGCCTGACCTCCCTGCCGACTTACTCCGAACGATTCGTTGTTCCGCCCTACAGCCGCGAAGGCGACATCGAAGAAATTTACGACCCCCAACAGCGCAAAGCGGAAACGGGATTTGGCAGAAGCCAGGGATCGCGCCGGGGACTGTGATCATGAACCAGGATGTCGTCGGACGTTTATACGCTTCCTTCGCGGACTTGTTGTCCTATCCCGCCTCTTCGATTTTTGATCAGGCTGACGACTGTCTCGCCCAACTTCACGACCTTTGCCCGGAGGCAGTTCCCGCCTTTGAACAGTTCCTGCGCGGATTGAGACAATGCGAGTTGGAGAAACTCATGGAACTTTACACCACAACCTTCGACATGCAGCCCGTCTGTTATCCGTACATTGGCTATCAACTGTTCGGAGAAAGTTACAAGCGCGGCGCCTTGATGGCGCAACTGAACGAAACCTATCGCGCCTTCGGCTTTTCGGCGGAGCGGGAACTACCCGACCACATAGCCGTCACCCTGCGCTTTTTGGGGCTGGACGCAGCCAACCGCGAAGGCGAGTTCTGCCAATCGCTGTTGCGCAGCGGGTTGATCCCCGCGCTCGAAAAAATGATCCAGCCCTTTGGCGCCGAATCCGAAAACCCTTATTTCTGGCTTCTCATAGCCCTCCAGCATTTTCTCGTTCAAATCGCTGAAAAGGAGTTCGACCATGCTCGATAACCTGCTTTTCGTCGTATTTCCATATGTGGCGGTTGCGGTTGCCGTGGTTGGGACGGTATATCGCTATATCGCCAACCAGTTCTCGTTCACCAGCCTTTCGTCGCAATTCATGGAATCGGACCTCCAGTTTTGGGGTTCAACGCTCTGGCATTACGGAATCATTCCCACGCTGATCATCCACATGATGGGTTTTGTTTTCCCCAAAGTAATGGAAGCCCTGCACGGAACGCCGGAGACTCTCTACCTCTCCGAACTGGCGGGCAAGATCCTTGGCATCATGGCTCTGGCGGGCGCGTTGATCCTGTTATATCGGCGGCTGTCGTCGAGCAAGATTCGCGTCGTCACCACGCCCGCCGACTGGGTGGTGATGGCGTTGCTGATCAACCAGGTGGCGCTGGGGCTATGGATCGCATTTGGCTACCGCTGGGGCGCGACGTGGTACGTTCACACGGTCACTCCCTGGGTGGTTTCGCTGGCAACCTTTCAGCCCGCGCCGGAATTTGTCTCGGCTCTGCCTCTCGTCCCTAAACTCCACTTCCTGAACGCCACCCTGTTGATCTTGCTCTTCCCCTTCACCCGTCTCATCCACATGATCACCGTCCCCGTGGAATATCTCTGGCGAAGTTTTCAACAGATGATCTGGACGCGGCGGAAAGTGGCATAAGCGACGTTCTTATGCCCGCCCCTGGCGTTCTTACCGAACAGCCGCACGCGGATATTTTCAAAAGGAAGAACAGACCATGAGCGCGCGCGCCCGCGAATCCAGCCTCACTTTCCTCCACATCCTCAGCCGCGAAAGCGCGGGACTCCACCCCGCCTACTTCGCCCTCGTCATGGCGACGGGAATCGTATCCATCGCCGCCAAACTGGAGAACATGCCCCTGATCGCATGGTCCCTTTTTATCGCCAATGTGGGGTTTTACGCAATCCTCTGGCTGTTGACGCTTGTCCGCGTCTTTCGCAATTTCAGCGGGATCGTCGCCGACCTGACCACCCACGAACGCGGACATGGATTCTTCACCATGGTGGCTGGAACCTGCGTGCTGGGCAGACAATTCTACGTCATCGCCGATTCGCCGGCAATCGCCGCCATCCTTTGGCTGGTCGGGCTGGCGCTGTTGTGCGTCCTGATGTACACCTTCATCGCGGCGGTCACAGTGCGCGAGACAAAGCCCTCCCTCGAAAGCGGATTGAGCGGCGGCTGGCTTCTGCTCGTGGTCTCCACCCAATCCATCTCCGTAACCGGAGCGAGCATCACCGATCATTTTGGAGTATGGGATGAGGCGATCCTTTTCCTGACGCTGTCCATGTTCCTGCTTGGTTTCCTGCTTTACATCCTCGTCACCTGCCTGATCTTTTATCGTTTCACCTTCTTCAAATTCAGACCCGAAGAGTTGACGCCTCCCTACTGGATCAACATGGGCGCCATGGCGATCACCACGCTGGCTGGCTCGGTCCTCATTTTGGAAGCCAATCACTGGCGAATTATTGTGGACGTCATGCCCTTCCTGAAAGGCATCACCCTGCTCTTTTGGGCGACGGCGACCTGGTGGATTCCCCTGCTGCTCATTCTCGGCGGCTGGCGGCATGGCTACAAACGGTTTCCCATCAAGTACGACCCCTCCTACTGGGGGCTGGTCTTTCCGCTCGGCATGTACACTGTCTGCACATTTCAACTCGCCAAAGCGCTGGAGCTTGACTTTCTCCTTATCGTCCCGCGTTATTTCGTTTATGCCGCCCTCCTTGCGTGGACGATTACATTTACCGGCTTGGCGGTTCGGCTTGGCAGGATGTTCTTTTCAAAAGCAGCCGCATAGCGCGGTTGTGCCGCAAACTTCAGTTTGCGCTTGGCGCGGAGGCAAACTGAAGCTTGCGTACTGCGTACTGCGCAAAATCTTCGCGATCCTTAATCAACCAGCGCGGTTGCGATTCACAGAACCCGAATCTACTCACACACGATGAATCCTGTCACCTAAATTTCGCCCAAAATAACCGACAAGTCATCGCGCGATGGGCTGAATAAAGACCCTTTCGTACACGGATTACACGGAACGCGCGGATTTTTGAGGATTTTTTTTCCTGGGTTTTTCCGTGTTCGTCCGTGGAAGCGGAGAGACGCGGAGGAAGAAAAATCAGCGTTCATCCGCGTTTTTCCGCGTCCCATAAATAGCCCAAACTAAATTAAAATATCCTCATGCAAGACCTGCCCTTCGGTCTGTGGATCAAGAAACGCCGCAAAGCGCTCGACCTGACCCAGAACGCGCTGGCGGATCGCGTCGGGTGTTCGCTCGCCACCATCGAAAAGATCGAAGCGGAGGAGCGCCGCCCCTCGTTGCAGATTGCGGAGTTGCTCGCGGACGCGCTGGAGATTCCGATTCCCGAACGCGAGACGTTTCTCAAAGTGGCGCGCCGCCTCAAATCGGACGATGGGCTTGCTTCCGTTTCCCCGATTCCTTTTTCAACGCCGAAAGCGACTCTCCCCACGCCGCCCACGCCGCTGATCGGACGCGAAGACGAACTGGGCGGAATCGCTCACCTGCTGGCGAATGCCGAATGCCGCCTCATCAGCCTCGTCGGTCCAGGCGGAATCGGCAAGACGCGGCTCGGAATCGAATTTGCGAATCGCCAGCGCGGACTCTTTCCCGACGGCGTGCATTACGTCCCGTTGGCTTCGGTCAATTCCGCCGCGTCCATCGTCCCTGCGATCGCCGAAGCGTTCGAGTATTCGTTCTCGGGTCCTGTCGAAGCGAAGGAACAGTTATTCGCCCATCTCGCGCGCACGATTCAAAAATCCGCTTTGCTCGTGTTGGACAATCTCGAACACCTGCTGGCGGAATCGCCCGCGACGGCGGAACTCGTGGCGGAGATTCTCCAGCGCCTGCCCCATGTGCGGATTCTCTGCACGTCGCGCGAACGCTTGAACTTGCAGGGCGAATGGACGTTTGATTTGCGCGGCTTGCCCGTGCCGCCGTTGGAAGATGTCGGCGAAATCGAATCGTACAGCGCGGCGATGTTGTTTTTGCAAGCCGCGCGGCGCGCCGACGCGAAGTTCAAACTGACCGACGCCGACAAGCCCGCGCTTCTGCGAATCTGCCGTATGTTGGAAGGGATTCCGCTCGCGCTTGAACTCGCCGCCGCGTGGGTGAACCTGCTTTCGTGCGACGAGATCGCCCGCGAGATCGAATCGAACATTGACTTTCTGGCAGTCTCGATGCGCGACCTGCCCGAACGCCACCGCTCGTTGAAAGCCTCTTTCGACCACTCGTGGAAATTGATCTCCGACGCGGAGCGCGACACGTTGAGCCGCCTCTCCATCTTCCGCGGCGGATTCGACCGCGCCGCCGCGCAAACCGTCGCAGGCGCGACCCTGCCGATGTTGTCGTCGCTCGTTTCCAAGTCGCTGGTGAGGCGCAACGAAGAGGGGCG
>WBZO01001929.1_pt1 | contig 29438 bp, 21 predicted proteins | sample 5204261 | NCBI WGS metagenome assembly WBZO01 (sample SAMN12412400, study PRJNA552823) | activated sludge metagenome | isolation source: activated sludge from anammox sidestream of wastewater treatment plant... | place: USA: North Carolina | collected 2017-09
AAGGGCATCACCGTCGGCGTCATCCGGGAATTCGCTCATTTTGACTGCTCCAACATCTTCTTTCCAGGCGATTCTATCTTGTTGTAGTTTTGCGAGCCTCGTGCGCCGCCGTGCTGCTGGATGCGTTTAGCTTCATCTTTGAATGCCTGAGTGCTATTCGGCGCGCGCTTCCATTCTGTAGCCACGTGCGTATCCCCAGTCTGCTTCTCAACACGTCGCCCGGATACCTGTGAGCGCTCTCGGCTTCCCTTCCCGCTATACGTCTTACCGCTCTCGTGCGTATTGGTATACGAGCCCGTCTCCTTGCTAGCGGCAGTCTTAGGCCCTTGGACTTTAACGCTCTTCGCGCCCGAGGTCGATGCGGCGTTTGGCGTCCGCGCCGGGCCTGAGTCCGGAGTATCGCCTCTCGCCTGCGCTTCGGCGATGTTCTTCCCGCCTGCCTGCACCGCGAGGACGCCGTTGGCCACCCCCACCGCCGAGACAACCAGCACGGGCGTTGCCGCGCCGAGCGTCGGCCCCTCCGCTGCAGCGGCTGCGACCGTCGTGGTCCCGTTCATCGCGACCCCCACGCCGCCGCCGATGACCTGACCGGCACCTTGCCAGTGCTGGAACACCGCGCCGTGCGGCGCATCACGCGCCGGGTTCGGCGCGAGCGCTCCACCGGGCGTCATCCCCTGAACGAGCCCATACGCGAATCCCGCAACCGCGTTCGCCAGGCGGGAGTTCTGAAGAGCCTCCGCCAGCCCCTCCCCCCAGAACCCCGTCACATCGATCCGCGCCACCGGGTTGTTCCCCGCGTACGCGTACAGATTCAGGTTGTCCCCGATGCTCTCGTCGAGACCAGGAAGCGCGGCGAGCAGCGGATCTGGGCTCACCCACCGCCGGAGCGACGGATCGTAGGTTCGCGCTCCGAACGAGTACGTGCCCACCGCCTCGTCCGCTTCCGCGCCCGCGAGGCCATGACGCGGGGACGACAGCGTCGAGTAGTCCGGCAGCTTCTTGCCCCACGCATCCAGCTCCGTCTCCTTCGCGAGCACGGACGCGCCCGTGTCGAACGACGTGGTCGCGATCACGCTCCCGCGGATGTCGCTCACCAGGTACTCCGAGAGCGACGTCACGCGGTCGCCCGTCGACAGCGAGCGCGCGTCCTCGACCGACACCGACCCGCTCACCGGCACGCGCAGGAGGAACACGCCCTCGTCGGGACGGATCTCGGCAAGGCCCGCGAAGTCGATGCGGCGCGACAGCGATCCGTCGGGCTTCGTCGTCGCGCGCGCGACCACGCGGCCGTCGAGGCCGCACGTGTACTCGCTCGAGGCGAGGCTCGTCGGCTCGCCCGAGGGCGAGAGCTCGGTGCGCGTGATCGCCCGCATGCACCCGAGCGGGTCGAACGCCAGCGTACGCGAGGACTGCGAGCCGTCCGGGCTGGTGGTCACGTCGGTCGCGAGGTAGCCGTCCGGGTCGTAGCCGAGCGCGCGCGAGGTGCCCGTCGAGACGTTCTCGACGAGGCTGGCGGCCTGCGAGGAGACCGGCGACGCGTACGTGTAGACGTCCCAGCCCGCCGTGTAGAGGTTTCCCGACGGCGTGACCGTGAAGTACTCCTCGTAGGTGTTGTTCGGCGTCGACGCGTTCGAGTACTGCAGGCGATCGAGCGCGTCGTAGTCGTGGACCTTCTGCGTGTAGATCCCCGCGAAGTCGTGCTTCTCGCGGTTCTCCTGGATCGCGTTGCCGTTGGCGTCGTAGACGTAGCTGACCGCGCTGAGCACGGCGCCCGCGGAGCTCTTGGACGCGATGCGATCCAGACGCTCCGAGAGCGGGTTGAACGTCCACTCGCCCGAGGTGCCGTTCCCGTACCGCGCCGAGGTCACGCGGTCAGCCACGTCGAAGGTGACGTCCGCCGCGAGCGTCGTCGCGTTCGTGCCGTCCATCGTGGTGACGCTCGTGGGCCGGCCGAAGTTGTCGCGCGCGTACGTGAGGCTCGCGGCCTTCGGGAGCCCGGTGAACGAGACCGACTTGAGGAGGCCGACGCGGCTGTACGAGAAGCTCGCCCCGTACGTCGCCGCGACGTTCGTCGCGCCCGCCTTCGCGCGCTCGGAGGGCGAGAAGGTGACCGTCAGCGGGAAACCGAAGCGGTCATAGGCCAGGTTGTACGTGCCGCTCTCGTCGCTCTTCGAGGTGAGGCGGCCGAGGCCGTATTGGTTGGTCGTCGTCTCGTCGTAGGTCTGCGTGGTCTCGACGTAGAGACCGTTCGCGTCCGTCCCCCGCGTCGCGAGCGTGCGACCGAGCTCGTCGTGCACGACGTCCACCACGCGCCCGGCCGGGCTCTCGAGGTGGACGAGCTTGTCGTCGACGTCGTGACACATCGAGAAGCGCGTCGGCGTCGCGCTGGGCGCGGTCGGGAGCGTGACGTGGAGCAGCCGCCCGCCTCCATCGCGCTCGAAGCGGCGCTCGCTTCCATCCGCGTCGACGACCTTCAAGATCTCGCCGCGCCCGTCGCGCACGAACGTGTGAAGCGACGACTGATAGCCATCGCCGCCCGGGTTCCGCTCGAGCGTCACGAGCTCGCCGAACGCGTCGTACGCTCGGCGGGTCGCGATGAGGCGAGCGTTCGTATCGATCGTCTCGCGGGGCTCGTACGCGGTCGACGTGGTCGTTCCGTCCGCGTTCACGACCTGGACGGGCCTGTCGAAGCCGTCGTAGCTCGTCACGTGGCGCGGCCCGGCGGGATCGGGAGCCTTGCCCGCATCGAGGCTCGCGACGAACGCCGGCAGGAACGACTCGACGGCGCGGCCGAACGCGTCGTAGCGCGTCTTTGCCTTGCGCGACCACTCGGTGCCACCGCTCACGCCGCGAACGACCGAGAGCACGTTGCCGTCCGCGTCGAGGTGCGTGCGCTCGACGTAGGACTTTCCGTTGAAGTCGGTCGTGATGGTGCTGGTCTTGGTGACCGGGAACGAGTCGGAGTACGTGTTCTGGACGAGCACGAGCGCGGCCGGCAAATCGGCGAGCGCCCGCGCGAGCAAGCGTCCGCGACTGTCGTACTGCGAGGTCGTCGCTCTTCCGCTGGGCGGCGTGACCTTCGTGGTCTGTCCCGTGCGTAGGTCGGTCGTGTAGCTGACCGTGAGCGCCGTCGTCGCAGGAGAGAAGGCGCCGCCGACCAGCTTGCCCACCGAGGTGGTCACGGTCTGCGGGTAGAGGCTCTTCGCCTCGTAGGTCGTGTTGACGTCGCGCGTGTACACCTCGCCCGTGTCGGGATCGTGCACGGCCTGCTCGTGCACTACCTTCACGAGGCCGTTCGGCCAGTACTCGAACGTGGTCTGATCGTCGTCGGGGCCGGCGCAGGTGCCGCCGCGGATCCCCACTCGCTTCGTGAGCTCGACGTTTCCCTGCGCGTCGTACCAAGTCGCGACGTCGCTCAGGACGTGAGATGGATCGACGTTCCCGTCGATGTCCTCGAAGTAGCCGATCGACTGCGTTCGCCGGACGAGCCCGAGCTGCCAGCTCGCCGTGCGGTTCTCGTACTCCGTGATGGTCGACCGCCGTTGTTCGGCCGGGCCGATCACTGCGCCGTCCCAGTTTCCGCTCACGCGATCCGTCGGGTAGCCGAAGGGGTCGAGCGCGATCGTCTCGTCGGCGGTCCAGGCGGAGATGCCCGACGGGCTCGTGTCGCCGTGCAGCTCGCGGCGCGGGCGGATGCGCACGCCTGCGCCGAGCGGCTCCACGAAGTACTCGGCGAGATCGGTCGAGGTCCAGCCGCCCGACTCCGTCACGGTCGAGACGAGCGCGCCCTTGAGCGGGTGCCGCACGGGGAGCGGCGTGCCCAGCGCATCGAGGACCTCTGGCCGCACGTCATACGTCCGCGTAACGGTGACCGTCTCGCGCGGCGCGGTGTTGGTCGAGTCGACCTTGAACGAGTTGACGAACTGCGCGATGACCTTCTCGAAGGCGGGCGTCTCGTGCGAGACGAGGTCCTTCACGTAGTTCTCGTACGCGAGGTTGACCTCCTCGACCGAGAACGGTTCGGAGCCGAGAGGGACGCCCTCCGGCCCGGCGGCGCTCCGAATCCTCTTCACGACGCGCATCGTCGCCGCTGGACGAAGTCCGTCCGCCGGGAGCCGAACGACGTTCGAGTCCTTCGGCGACGCGTAGTCGATCTTCGTCCACGCGCCGGAGCTGCTCGTGAGGGCGACGAGGCGATCGGGGATGTCCCCCTTGTTCCGGTACCAGTGCGACCGAACGCAGTCCAGGGTGAGCAGGTTCGGACGCGCGCAGTCGCCGGCGACGACGATGTCGACGAGGCCGTCGTTGTCCAGATCGACGAAGCGGGCGCGGTCGGCCGCGCCGGCCCGCGGCCAGGAGGACGGGCTGAAGCCGAACTGCTTGTAGGGGTCCTGCTCGGGATCCGCGGCGTCGGTGGTCCAGTTCAGGTTGCGCGAGAGCGCGACGTCGCTCGGGAGAGCGAGGTACCAGGGCTCGAAACCGCGGCCCGTGTTCCGGTAGACGCGCTGCTCGACGGGCGCAAACCGATTCTCGGTGAAGATGTGCTGATGGGCGAGCACGATGTCCACGCGGCCGTCGCCGTCGAGATCCGCCTGGGCCATCGCGGCGGTCGGAAACACTCGAGACCCGATGAGCGGCGGGCGATCCTCGAAGCGCGGGCGAGGCAGGTGGCACGACCTGTCGCGGTTCGCGAGCTGGTTGAACGGGGTGTCCACGGTCGACGCTGACGTCCACGAGTGCGTCGTCAGCGTCTCTCCCTCACTGTTCTCGAACGCGTACCCGCGATTGAGGAAGACGTCGTGACCGTCCTCGCACGTCGTCAACTGCCCCGCGTCGTCGACCCACTCGGAGGGCTTGGCAGCGGTCACGAGATCGGGGAGGCCGTCGCCGTTCAGGTCCGTGAAGAACGTGTTGAAGTTCACGTGCGGCGGGTACGCGCAGTGCAGGGACGTGCACTCCTGCTCCAACCCGTCGTTCAGGTGATGGCGGAGCGACCACTCGAAGTGACTCGAGTCCTCGGTTCGCTCCGACTCGAACTCGCGGACCGCGTCGCCGCGCGTGAGATAGACGCGAGGTACGTAGCGGAAGGACCCGTACAGGAACCTGAACCCGAACCACGAAGAGCCGAGGAACTCCGAGTCGCGCAGGGGCAGGAAGAAGCAGTCGTCGATCCGCGGTTGCCACCACAGCGGTCCCTCGGGGAGCGGCGGGAGCTCGGGGATTCCAAGAGGCGGGATCTCGTCCCCCGGAATCCCTGGCATCTCGAGCCCGCCGGGGGCCGAGAGCATGACCATCATCGTCTCCGGCGGGAAGTCCGGGATCAGCATTTCCTCCGCGGTGGTCTCGAGGCGCCCGAACAGGGGCGGCGGCTCGGCCGTGCGCAGGAGGTTGTCATCGACGAGGACGACCGCACCGCTCTCGACGTAGTGTCGGACGACGTCGTCGAGGTCCATCCCCTCCGTGGGAGTCGCGACGCGACGCTCTGCCCGGAGCGCGCCGGAGAGACGGAGGAGCGATTTGATCCCCATCGCGTACGCACCGACGCCGGCCGGCGCGGTCTCCGGTACCCCGGGAGGGACGTAGTTCGCGTGCATGTTGCGACGCTTCGTCAGGACGAGGTCGAGCTTGCCGTCTCCGTTCAGATCGACGAGCGGCATCTGCAGGTCGTTGATCGGCTCGACCTTGTACCGAAGCGGGCTCCGCCCCAGCTTCCCCTTGGTGGCGAGGACCGCCGACGCGACGTGATTGACCGGACCGCCGGCCCCCACCTCGATGGGCCAGTCGGTGAGGACCTGGTAGGGCACGTGGTGAACCGAGCCACCGCGCGCATTGTTGTCGTAGACACGAAGCCAGAGCGTCCCCGGCGCGCCTTGCGGCACGACGAGGCGCGGCCTCGACGACGTCAGCACGCCGGGCGCGATCCGGAAACCGAGGTCGAACGGCAACGCGATCCCGTCCGCGTCCCCGTCCCCGTCGAGATCCGCGAGATCGCGAAGGGCGGCATACGCGAAGTCCGGTCGGTACCACGAGCCGTTGATCGGGAAGTACGGCAGCCCGGTCGTCGGCTGCACCGACATGGGATTCGGATCGCCCGTCGGCGCCGGCGTCCACTGCAACGGTTGCCCCGGGCCCGAGGGCATCTGGAATGACGAGTCCTCCCAGAGCACGTGCGTGGAGGTCGTGCCGATCCCGGCCGCGTGGTAAATGGCGTCCGTCGTGCCGTTGCCGTCGACGTCGATGAACTTCACGCCGGAGCGGTAGGCCGGCGCCTGAACCGCCTGCTCCGGCGTGTGTCGCGCCGAATCGTGCCAGAAGACAGCCGGGTTGGTCCCCGCGAAGTAGTCGGTGGATTCGAGCGCGAGCGGTTCTCGAAGATGAAGTCGTCGATCGGCCCTTGGTCGACGAATCGTGCTCCGGCGGGCGCTCCCTGCGAGTACGCGAACGTCGTCGTCTCGGGAGCATCGCCGCCTCGCGAGACGCTCGTGAGGAGCTGCTTGCCCGTCTCGCTCGTCGTGTAGCCGAGCGTGTAAGACCACTGCACGGCGCCGTCGATGCCCACGTCGATCTTCGTGATCCGATCTTCGAGGACCGTGTGACCCTCGAGCATGTTGATCGGCCCGGACTGAGGCGCGATGGTCGTCTGGACGAAGAACGGCGGCGGCGTCGCCGCATTGGCGTTGTTCTCGCCCCACTCCACACGGGCAAGCACGGGCGCCCTCTGCGCCCTGAGCGGGAGCGCACGGTCCGCATCTGCCGCGTTGTGATACGAGTACGCGACGTAGTTTCCGTGCTCGTCCTCCTCGCGTACCAGGAGCCACGCATGGGTGCCGAGCTCGTTCTTGATGCGGGCGGTGTTGCCCGGGTCGCGCGGATCGAAGCCGTAGTAGCGCTTCACCCCCGAGGGATCGTGCTCGATCCATCCGTCGTCGGCCACTCGACGCTCGAACCGCACCGGCGAGCCCTCGCGCGCGGGCTGGAAGACATCGGTCGTACCGTCGGGAGCATCGTTGCCTGCCGGCACCATCTCGCCCGCCGGTCCGGTGAAGATCGCCGCTGCTTCGTCATAGCGTCGCACGGCGATGGGCTCGTTGACCTTGGGGAACCCCAGCCGCGTGGACCGCGAGATCGTCGCCGGCCCGAACGACCAACCCACGCCGACCGCGGACTCCGTCGTGCTCCCGCTGTTGTACGAGAGCGCGAGCGACGGCGTCATCCCGAGGCGACCAGGCGGCACCTGGATGGCGATGGAGTGCGTGAACGCGCCCGAGGCGCTCACGGGCGCGGAGCGCGCCTTCGTCTTCTTCGCAGTCGACGCCGCGTCGTCTCCGCCGGCGGCCACGCCGCTGCTCGACTCCGAGAAGTTCGGTGTCTCCGCGGCCTCCAGCCCCTCCGCCCCCGCATGCGCGAACCGCACCGGCGCCGACGTCGCGAGGAACGCGACGGTGGTGACCAAGGACACGGGCGCGCGGAGATGCCGCTGGAGAGCAGCGGCGAAGCGCGCACGACGACGAGACACGGATCGAGCCATTCGCACGTCTCCTGTGTTCGCGATGGCCCGCGCAACCCTCACGCGCAGCCACGGGTGACGCTCCATTCATGACCGATCCTGCACGCGATCGCGGGCGGTTTTCGCAGGGCGACGCGAATCTGGTCGCATCGTCTCCCGCGCGCTGCGGGGCGTCGCGAGACATCGCGACGTGGCCACACCTGAGCGAGCGCGCATCGGCCCGAAGGAGTACGTCGATGCGTCAAGCTCGCGTGCTCACGGCCGTCCCCGGCGCGCGCCGGCGCGGACACACCGCCAGCATGTGCAGTGTGCACTCGAGTGGACGATCGCGATCACTCCGCGGCGTGCAGATCCTGGTCCTGCTCCGGCTCGTCGGGCACGTCGAGCGCCGACGGAAGCGCGATGCCGTCGATCACCGAGTCGACCTCGGCGCGCTTCTTCGCGAACGCGTCGCGATCGGCGGGCGGCAGGACGCGGACGCCGTCCATCTTCAGGGCGAGCGGATCGATGAACATCCCGTTCTTCTTCACGCCGAAGTGGAGGTGCGGCCCGGTCACGCGTCCCGTCCGACCGACGTTGCCGATCAGCTGGCGCGCCTCGACCTTCTGTCCGGCGTGCAGGCCCGGGGCGAAGCGCGAGAGGTGGCAGTAGACGGTCGAGAGGCCGCCGCCGTGCTCGATCTCGACCATGTTCCCGCACGCGCCGCCGTTGCCGGCCTGCACGACGGTGCCGGCGCCGCTCGCGAAGACGGGCGTGCCGGTGCTCCCCGCGAAGTCGACGCCCTGATGCGGCATGACCACGTGCAGCACCGGATGCATCCGCTTCGGATTGAAGCGCGAGGTCACGCGCGCGAGCGGGATGGGCGTGCGGAACGCGCCGCGGTAGGGCTGCTTGCCCTTCGCGTCGTAGAAGCCCGGGAGGGGCGCGCGGCGCTTGGCGCCCTCGACCTCGGGGCCGCGCTCGTAGAAGTACACGCGGATCGGCGCGCCGGACTTCGGCACGAGCTCGAGGCCGTCGAGGCGCACGCGCGAGAACGTCCCCTCGACCCACTCCTCGCTCGCGGCGACGCGGATGCGGACGCCGGGCTTGATCGTGCCGGGCTCGACGTGGCCCTCCACGGCGTCGTCGATCAGCTCGAGGAGCTCCTTCTTCACGCCCGCCTTCTCGATGGCCTTCTCGAGGTCGGCGGTGATGACGAGCGCGGAGGAGATGCGCCTCTGCTCGACGAAGAGATCGAGCTTCTTCGCCTCGAGGCGCCCCTCGTCGTCGGCCCTGGCCTGCCAGATCTCCGTCGGCGACGCGATGTACTCGAACGCGGCGACGGTGCCCTTGGCGCGATCCTTCGCCAGCACGAACGAGTCCTTCTCGCGCGGCCGATCGATGCGCTTCACGCCCTCGAACGCGGACGTCAGGCGTTTGAGCTCGCTCTTCGAGAGGCCCGCCGACGCGAAGGCCGCGGAGAACGTGCGCTTGCCGAACGTGCCCTCGATGACCTCGACGTTCGCGTCCCCCTTCAGGTTCGCCGCGCGCCAGACCGGCGGGGGACGGGGCGCCGGCTGCGGGGCGGGAGCAGGCGCGGGAGCCGCGGCCGAGTCGGCCGCCTTCGGCGCGGGCGGCGCCGAGGCCGCGACCTGCGCGCTCGTCACGGCCAGGGCCGCCGGCGGGCTCTCGACCCGGCGCGGCGACTTCACGATGAGCGCCACCCCGGTCGCCACGAGCGCCCCCATCGCTGCGATCGCGATGACGCGCCCGCGATCGGGGCCGCCATCGGAGGGGCCCGGCGGCGGGACGCGGACCGGGTCGTCCGCGGGGGAAAGCGCCTCCTCGCTCATCGGCCGCGGTCCCCATAGCCCCAGAGGGGCCATGACGCAACCTCGGATGCCCTCCGCCGGGGGCTCACGCCCCCGATCCGACGTAGCTTCCCCCTTCCATGTGCAGGGAGACCGCAGGTACTCTCCGAAACGCGGGAGAAGAATGAACGAGCGCGTGAAGCAGCTCCTCGTCCTCGGTCGCGAGCACTACGCGAAGCGAGAGTTCGAGAAGGCCGAGCAGATGCTCCGGATGGTCCTCGAAGAGGAGGATCGCTACGCCGACGTGCACGACATGCTCGGCGTCATCGCCCACTCGCGAGGAAATTTCCTCGTCGCGGAGCGCCACTTCGAGCGCGCCCTCGAGATCAATCCGGCGTACACCGAGGCGGCCCTCAACCTGGCGGTCACGTACAACGATCGCGGCAAGTACGAGAAGGCGCGCGAGGTCTACAGCCGCATCAAGGTCGGCGCGGCCGGCACGACCGCGGGCCTCGATCCGTTCGCGCGCGGCAAGCTCGCGAACATGCATGCGGATCTCGCGCAGGCGTACCACGACGCCGGTCTCGTCCGAGAGGCGGTGCGCGAGTACGAGAAGGCCGTCGGCCTCTGCCCGCACTTCGCCGATCTCCAGACGAAGCTCGGCACGCTGCTCCGCGAGATCAACGATCTCCCCGGGGCGCGCAAGGCCTACGAGGCCGCCGTCCAGGCGAAGCCGAACTACGTGCCCGCGCGGCTCCAGCTCGGCGTCACGCTCATGTCCCTCGGCGAGACCGACGCGGCCCAGGAGCACTGGAACCACGTCATCTCGCTCGAGCCCGACAACTCGCAGGCCAAGATGTACCTGCGGATGCTCGAACGCACCCGTACGTCCGTGCGCCCGCCGCAGGCGTGAAGCAGTCCGCGCGCGAGCGGATGCGCGACGCGTGGCGGAGGCTGCGCGGCGGAGAGCTCACGCCCGCGCGCGCCGCCGCGAGCGTCGCCGTCGGCATCGCCATCGGGGTCACGCCGCTGTGGGGCGTGCACTGGGCGCTCGTCCTCGGCGTCTGCCTCCCGCTGCGCCTCGACGCGAGCGTCTCGTATCTCGCGTCGAACGTGTCGCTGCCCTTCATCGCGCCGTTCATCACGTTTGCCGAGATCGCGATCGGCACGCGCCTCTTGCGTGGAGCGTGGCCGACGCTCGGTCCCGAGGAGGTCAAGCGCATCGCGTTCGCGACGGTGGTCTCCGAGCTCGCGATCGGAACGGCGATCGTCGCGGCGACCGGCGCCGCGCTCGGGGCCGCCCTCGCCTACGCCGGGACCGCGCTCGTACGGAGGCGTCGCGCCGCGCGTCAGTGACGCTTCGACGTGCTCTTCTTCGTCGCGCCGCCGCGCGGCTTCGACGAGGTGGGCTCCGCCTTCTGCGCGGGCTTCTTCGCTTCCGTCTCGTCGATCTTCGCGGCGACCATCCCGGAGCTCGAGCTGTCGGAGCTCTCCGACGAGGCATTGACCGGCGTCGCCGCGGTGCCGATCGGCACCTCGGCGAGAGGCTGTCGCTGCGTGAGGCCGCCGGAGCATCCGGCGAGCATCGCAGCGAGGACGGCGAAGTGGGCCGCACGCATGGACGATCAAAGTGCAGCACGTGCTGCGCCTTCGCGCCAGCGGCATTTGCCCCGCCTACATCGTCACCCTTTCTTCTTCGCCTCCTCGGGAGGCTCCTCAGGGAATGATGTTCCGGGGCAGCGGGATTTCGCCGGACCCGAGCTTCGACGCGTTGTCCAAGAACCGGCTGTCCGGCGAGATGCGGACCTCCGTCGCTCCGAGCTCGGAGTCGTCCGCCGACTCCACCAGGAAGGATCCGCCCTGCAGGTGGACGCCGACGGGGTTCCGCGCGATCACGGCCGACACGAGCTGCGCGCGGCCGCCCGACGCCGCGATCCCGACGCCGGCATTGTCGAAGACCGCCGTCTGGTCGAGGATCACCTCCGCCTCGCCCGCGACGAGGACGCCGTGGCCGAAGCCCTGCGGAGCGACGCGCGTGCCGTGGATGCTGGAGCGCGAGAGCCGGAGCAGCGACCCCGCCCCCTCCAGGGCAAGCACGCCGCTCGTCGTCGACTGGAAGATCGCGCTCGCATCGAGGTCGACCTGCCCCGCGTCGCCGGCGGCGATCCCCGCGCCTGCGCCGACGCCCTCCGGATCGGACGCGCTCACGTCGCGCACGTAGAGGCCGCTGCCGGTGACGACGCCCTTCTTGCCCACGGTCATGCCGTGCAGCGTGCTGCGGAGGAGCGCGACGTCCTCGAGCTTCGCGGTCGCTCCCGAGACGGACAGCCCGATGGCGAACGGCATGACAGGGCGCTTCGGCTCGAGCACGCGCGTCCCGTCGACCACCGAGTGCTTGATGTCCAGCGTCGCGCCGGTGTCCGCGTACATCCCCCAGCCCCACGCGTCGATCACGGCCACGCCGTCGAGGCTCATCGTCGCCTTGCCGATCGTCTGCACGCCGATGCCCGCGCGCTCGCTCGTGACGATGAGGTTCTCGTCGGGGCGCGCGGCGCTCGCCGCCGGACCGCGCACGACGGTGTCGAACGCGCTGAGGATCGAGCCGGAGTCGCGCGCGAGCAGGCCCACGCTCTCGGCGCCGATGACCGCGACGCTGTGCAGCGAGACCTCGCCGCCGCCGAAGGCGACGACGCCGTAGCCGCGCGAGCCGCCGCCGACCTTCACGTCACGGATCACCGTGTCGCGCGCCTCGACGATGCCCTTCGGCATCTCGGCCATGATCGCGCCGTCGGCGGTGAGGTCGTGGAAGATCGAGCGCTCGATCGTGATCCGTCCGGTGCGCGAGTACGCGCCCGCGGCGCGGCTCGGCGGAAGCGGCGCCTGCCCGCTCGCGACGAGGCGCGAGACGCTCATCTGCGTGTCGGTCGTGCCGGCGAAGAGCGCGGAGCTCCCGCCGACCACGTTCACGTCGTCGATCGAGACGCTGCTCCCGCCTGCGGCGATCCCCCAGCCGCCCTTGACGTCGCGGCCGCTCGAGTCGGGGCCGAGGAGCGTGCCGGTGACCTTCGATCGCTTGATGGTCGCCGACGAGGCGTCGACGATGATGCCCCAGAGCTTCGCGCCCTCGACGACGACTTCTTCGATCGTCGCCTGCGAGCCGTCGTACACGTCGATGCCGCCGGCGTGCGGCCCCGAGACGGTGACGCCGCGGATGACGACGTCGGCCGCCTTCTTCTCCACGAGGATGCCGGGCTCGCTGCTCGACGCGGGCGTGATCTTCACCTCGCCCGGACATTTCCCTTCGAGCGTGACCGACTTGTCGATGCGGACGTCCTCGGCGTAGGTGCCGGCCTCGATCGCGATCGTCGCGCCAGGGGCAGCCGCGGCGATCGCCGCGTTGATCGTGCGGTGGTGCGTGGCGTCGAGCTGCCCATCCGTGAAGGCGGCGTTCACGACGATCGCGCCCGCCGGAGGGAAGAGCGCGTCGCAGTTGCCGACCGACACGCAGCGCGCCGACGAGGCGCTCTCGCGCATGTCGCCGGTGCACGGCTCGACGCGGGCGTCGACGCAGCCCCAGCCGTCCGCCTTCATGCCGAGCGGGCACGACGTCGTCCATCCGACCGGCTCGCACTTCGTCGATCCGATCTTCGGCCGGGTGCCGGGCGCGCACGCGTCGGTCGCCACCTTCTCGATGCAGACGCCCTGCGCGTCGGCGGCGAAGCCCTCGGCGCACGTGCTCGCGACGGCGGGCGCCGCGGCCGGCGGGGCGGCGGGGTCCTCGCTGCAGGCGGAGGATCCGAGGACGAACAGCAGCGCGGCGACGGCGCGTTTCACGCCCCATCCATGACGGATGGGGCGCCGTCGCGCAAGTCCACGTCGGCGTCGAAGACGTCCGCGAAGTGCCGCACCGAGCTGCGGGCCACCTCCGCGAGGGGAGGCGCCGTCCGGCCGAGAGCCGCGAGAGAGGTCACGCCGTGGGCACGGATCCCGCACGGCACGATGAGGCCGAAGCCCGCCAGGTCGGTCGCGACGTTGAACGCGAAGCCGTGCATGGTGACCCAGCGCGAGAGCCGCACGCCGATCGCCCCGATCTTCGCGAGCCGCACGCCGTTCGGCACGCCGATCGAGGCCTGCTCGGCCTCCTCCTCGTCGAAGCGCGCCGGGTTCGCCTCGTCGACCCACACGCCGACGAGCTTGGCATCGCCGGGCACGACCCCCGCGACGACGCCCTGATCGCGCGCGAGCCGGATCATGACCTCCGCGAGATCGCGCACGTACCGGCGCACGTCCTGGCGGTCGGGCTTGAGATCGAGGATCGGGTACGCGACGAGCTGCCCGGGGCCATGGAAGGTGACGTCGCCACCGCGTCCGGTCTCGACGACCGACACGCCGAGCCTGTCTCGCTCTTCTACGCTGGCGATGACGTTTTCTTCCTTCGCCCCGCGCCCGAGCGTGATGACCGAATCGTGCTCGAGCAGGAGCAGCGTGTCGCCGATGCGCCCGGCGACGCGCGCCTCGACGAGAGACTGCTGGAGCGCGTGCGCCTCGTCGTAGGCGATGCGTCCGAGCCAGTGCGCGTGGATCCGGCGGTGCACTTACTTGTCGATACCGCGCTTGATCTCGCCCGTGCAGGGATTCTGCTTCGCGGTCGCGGCGAGCATGCGCCACTCGTTCTTCGAGGCCGTCTCGACCTCCACCGTACCGTCGGCCTCGAGCACGAGGCGGTGGCACTGCGCGCCGGCCGCGGCGACCCAGATGCGGCGCGAGCCGTTCTCGGTCCAGGTGGGCTTGCCGAGGCGCGTCGTCAGCTTCTTGGTCGCGCCCTCCAGCGTCGACTCGGTCTTCACGAGCGCGAGCGCCGCGTCGAGATCGCCGCGTGTCTTGCCGCGGAGCTCCTTGGCGGGCGTGGCCTCGATCTTCGGGATCGAGCCGTCCTCGAGCGCATCGTTCATGGCGAGCGGATCGCCGCCCTCCTTCTTCTCGCCGGCGGCTTTCGCGCTCTTGGCGTCGGCGAGGACCTTCTCCTCGGCCCACTTCTCGGCCGACGTCTTCTTCTCGGCCGCGGACGCCTCCGCGGGCTCGACCGTCAGCGCGGCGGAGGTCGTCCGCGTGGCGCCCGGGGACTGCGCCGATCCGCAGGCGACGAGCAGGAGCGACGAGGCGAAGAAGAGGAAGCCGGTCTTCATGGCGCCGCTCGTACCCCCGACCGGGGGCAAGCGCAAGCGGGTCGTCAGCGGCGCTCGAGATACCCCATCACCGCGCGCGTCAGCTCGTTCGCGAGGGCCACGTTCTTGTAGCGCGGGCGCTCCACGACGACGCTCTGCACCACCGCGAGCACCACGCGGACGAGGACGAACGCGGCCAGCTCCGGATCGTCGAGATCGTGCCCGGCCGCGCGGAGGGCCTCGACGAGCGCTGCCTCGAGCCGCTCCTCGAAGCCGAGCATCTCCTTGCGGGCGCTCGTCCGCAGCACCTGCTCGATGAGGACGCGGTGGAGCGCGGGGTTGATCCCCTCGGCGCGGACGAGATCGACGAGCAGACCGTGCACGACGCGCTCGAAGCTCTCGCGGGTGACGCCGGAGAGCCGCGACGCGACGAGCTCGAGCAGGCCCTCGCGGTAGCGGCGGAGCAGCTCGACGGCGATGGCGTCCTTGCTCGGGAAGTACTGGTAGAGCGATCCGACGCTGACCCCCGCGGCGGCCGCGATCCGGTTGGTGGTCGCGCGCGCATACCCTTGCTCCACGAAAACGCGAGTCGCCGCCTCGAGGATCGTCTCCACCATCGCGATGGACCTCTCCTGCCTCGGTCTTTTTCGGGGCGCCGCGCGTACGGCTCGCTTTCTCATGCCCCCTAGGAGAACGCGAGTCGACAATGCGAGCAATACCTCGCATTCTTCCGCCCATGATCCGACTGAATCGCGAGTGGACCGAGCTGATGCACAACTACGAGGCCGACCACGCCGATCCGCGCAACCAGGCGTGTCACAAGGTCGGCATCCCGCTCATCGCGGCGAGCCTGCCGGTCGGCGCGACGATCGTGGGCCTCCCGCTCGCCGCGGCGATGTTCACCACCGGGTGGACGTTCCAGTTCGTCGGCCACTACTTCGAGGGCAAGAAGCCCTCGTTCGTCGACGACAAGCGCAACCTCCTCGTCGGCCTCCTCTGGTGGATGAAGAAGACCGGCGTGAACGTCGAGCTCGCCGACGCCTAGAGCCCCTTCGCACCGAGGCCGCGGAGCGGCAGGTCTTGCCGAGGCGTAGCGCGCCTCCCCCGCGCGAAGCGCGGGGCGCCGCAGGCGAGCGCGCGGGCAGGTGGGATGAGGAAAGGGGGGAGGCTCATCACGCGGAGCGTGATGAGGGGGGACGAAGTCCCCCACACTCTATGAGTTGTGGCGGTAGTTGGGGGCTTCTTCCGTGATGATCACGTCGTGGACGTGGCTCTCGCGGAGGCCCTGCGAGGTCGACCGGATGAACTTCGCGTTGGTGCGAAGCTCCTTGATCGTCTTCGACCCGGTGTAGCCCATCCCCGAGCGGAGCCCGCCGATGAGCTGGTGGAGGATCGGCGCGAGCGATCCGCGGTGCGGGACGCGCCCCTCGATGCCCTCGGGCACGAGCTTCTCGTCGGCCGTGCCGCCCTGCCCGTAACGGTCCTTGCTCCCCTTGCGCATCGCGCCGAGCGAGCCCATCCCGCGGTAGACCTTGTAGCTGCGGCCCTGGAAGAGGACGAGATCGCCAGGCGACTCGTCGGTGCCGGCGAAGAGCGAGCCGATCATCACCGCCGATGCGCCCGCGGCGATCGCCTTGGTGACGTCCCCCGAGTGCTTCACGCCGCCGTCGGCGATGATGGGCACGTCGTGCCGATCGCCGACGCGCGCGCAGTCGCTCACCGCGGTGATCTGCGGGACGCCGATGCCGGCGACGACGCGCGTGGTGCAGATGCTGCCCGGCCCGATGCCGACCTTGACGCCGTCCGCGCCGGCGTCGATCAGCATCTCCGTCGCCTCCGCGGTCGCGACGTTTCCCGCGATGACCGGGACGTTCGGGAACTTCTTCTTCACGGCGCGGACCGCATCGACGACGCCCTTCGAATGTCCGTGCGCGGTGTCGACGACGATCACGTCGACGCCGGCGGCCACGAGGCATTCGGTGCGCTCGTCGCGATCGGGGCCCGGTCCGATCGCCGCGCCGACGCGCAGGCGGCCCTTCGCGTCCTTCACCGCGGTCGGGTTCCGATCGGCCTGGAGGATGTCCTTGATCGTGATCAGCCCGACGAGCTTGCCTCCGTCGACGACGAGCAGCTTCTCGATGCGGTGCTTGTGGAGCAGCGTCTTGGCCTCGTCGGCCGAGACGCCGGGGCTGACGGTGACGAGCTCCTTCGTCATCAGCGCGCTGACCGGCTGATCGAGGTTTCGCTCGAAGCGGATGTCGCGCGCGGTGAGGATGCCCACCGGGCGATCGCCCTCGACGACGGGCACGCCCGAGATGTCGTGCTCGCGCATGATGCCGAGGGCCTCGCGCAGCGACTGGCTCGGCCGCACGGTCACCGGAGCGAGGACCATCCCGCTCTCGGCGCGCTTCACCTTCTCGACCTCGCGCGCCTGGTCCTGGGGCGTGAGGTTCTTGTGGAGGATGCCGAGGCCGCCTTCGCGCGCCATCGTGATCGCGGCGCGCGCCTCGGTGACCGAGTCCATCGCGGCGCTGACCAGCGGGAGGTTCAGATCCACGCCGCGGCAGAGGCGTGTCCGGACGTCGACGTCCTTCGGGAGCACCTCGCTGTAGGCCGGCACGAGGAGCACGTCGTCGAAGGTCAAGCATTCGCGCAGGTGGTCTTCGAGCATGCGCGCTGAACTAGCGCGCGGAGCCGCAGAATGGAAGGCACGGGCCGCCCCCTCGACGAGGACGGCCCGTCCGGCGCTCGCGCTCGCCGCTCACGCTGCCGAGAGCCTCCCCGCAGCCGCCGGCGCGGCGCGATTCGGCTGCCCCACGTCGCGCCCGAGGAGCATCGCGCCCATCCGAGCGGACGCACCATCCCAGAAGCCCTGCTCGGGGCTGAACTCCTTCGGGTTGCGGAACGTGCCGAACAAGAGGTCCATGAACGCGAGGTTCCCGTAGTTGTACGCGTGCACGCCGCGGGCGTGGTGCACCGAGTGCTGCTCGGGGCGGAGCACGACCCACCCGAGCCAGCGCGGCGTCTTCACGTTGAGGTGCTGGAACATCGCGACGAGGAAGCCGAGGAAACCGGCGAGCGCGGCGGCATCGGGCGTCACGCCGAGGAGCGCCACGAGGAATGCCGGCGCCCCGGCCTGGATGGCGATGTCGAACGGGTGGAAGTAGACGGCCCCTGCGATGTCGAGGCGCTCGGCGCTGTGGTGCATCTGGTGCGTCCACCGCCAGACGAAGTCGACGCGATGGAGGAAGCGGTGCACCGGGTAGGTGACGACGTCCGACGCGAGCAGCACGACGAGCGCGCCCGCCAGGCCGAGAAACCTCAGATCGACGGGTGTCGCGTGCTTGGTCATCCGCTCGGCGACGAGCGCCGGGACGATCGCGTTGATCGCCGCCGTCACGACGAAGAAGACGAAGCCCTTCAGCACCCACCAGCTGACCTTCGGCAGCGGGCGCGCGGGGAAGAGCCGCTCGAGCAGGAACAGGCCGACGAACGAGACGGGGATCAGCAGCGTGAGGATGGTTTCCATGGGTGTGCCCTCTTCCCGAGGGCGTGACGACCCATGGAACGAAGGTTCCATCGCCCAACTGTGCGCATCTACGGTCGAAAACAGCAGAACGTCCCGGTCCGCACCGAGCGCTCGAGGAAGCGGCCCACGGCCGCGTCCACCTCGGCCACGCGCGCGATGGCGTCCTTGACCCGGCGCTGAACGTTCACGCGCGCGCGCTCGGTGGCCGAGCCCTCCTTCCGCGTCCGGCCGCCGAGCCCGACCGCACGGCCGAGCTCTTCCTCGAGCATCGTGCTCTCGCGGCGGAGCCGCTCGACGCGACCGAGATCGCCGTTCTGCTCCGCCTCCTCGATCTCCGCCGCGACATCCTTCAGCCGCTCGCGGTAGGCGCGGCGCGCCTTGTCGTCGAGCACCTCGCCGGCGTTGGTCTCGACGAGGCCGGCCCCGCCGACATCGCCCGCGAGCGCGAGGACGTGAACCTCCTCGTCGGCGCGCTCGACGAGACGGGCGAGGAGCTGCATCCCCCGCGAGTCGCGGACGCGGAGCGTTCGATCGCCGTATGTCACGCGCCACACGTCGCCCTCCGGCACGAGCCCGAACACGGGCTTCGCCGCCGCCGGGACCGGCGGGCGCGCAGGAGGGGCGGAGACGGCCAGCCTTCGCGCGCGCTCGACGACGCCGTGCATGCCGAGCTCGGTCGCGAGCGCGATCGCCGTGTCCGCGTGCGACCTCGCATCGACGGAGCGCCCGGCACGCGCGAGCATGCGCGCCACGTCGTACTCCATCTGCGCGATCCACGTGCGATGGCCCCGCTGCTTCGCACGAGCGAGGGCCTCGTTCAGACGGCGCTCCGCAGCGGCGGCGTCGCCCAGCGAGGCATCGAGGAGCGCGAGCGCCCGCGCGATCGGCCCGTCGTACGCGACGACCACGTGCCCCGCCATCGCATCGTACTCCGCGTGCGGCTCGAGGAAGGCACGCACCTCGCGTCGACGAGCCTCCATCCCGACGAGCGCCGTCGCCTCGGCGAGCTCCGCGGCTCCGCTGATCTCGCGCTCGAAGAAGCGGCGATCGTCGCCGAGATCGTCGAGCGCCTCGCGTGTCGCCTCCTCGTCCTCGAGGCGCGCGAAGATCATCGCCCGGTACCCCGCGGTGAGCGGCGCCACGATCGGGAGCGGGCCGAAGATCCGCGGCAGGTCGGCGGCGATGGCCCGCATCTCGTCGTCCCGCTGCAAGAAGAAGGCGCGATGCACGCGGTGGACGTCGAGCGTCAACGAGAGGCTCGGGTCGTCGGTCACCGTCGCGAGCTCGCTCACCTCGATGATCGCCCGCTCGGACTCGGCGAAGTCCCCGTTCGTGATCGCGCGCATCGAGGACATGAGCAGCGGCCGCCAGCGGAACCGCGGATGGCCGAGCTCGGACGCGACGCGGAGGAGCGCGTCGACGTCCCGCGAGAACGCCGCGAAGTCGCCGCTGAAGGCATGGTCCATTGCGAGGCGCGTGTGGGCACGGAGCACGCGGACGCGATCGCCGGCGGCATCGGCACGCACGAGGAGCTCCTCGTAGGCCGCCAGGCGCTCGGGCAGCGGCGCGAAATCGACCAGAGCGGACACGCCCGTGTCGAGCACCTCGAGGAGCACGTCGCCCCCGAGCGTCCGCGCGTGCGCGATCGCTTCGCGCGCCATCGCCATCGGCACCTCGTAATCGTCGTGCGGCTGGAGCGCCGCGGCGAGGCGCGCTTCGACGCGACACGCCAGCGCCGGATCGCCGTCACCGAGCATCGCCTTCGCCTCCTCCAGCAGCGAGACGAGCGCTCGATCGACGAGGGCGGGACGGATGTTGGCGCCAACGAGGAGCGCCGCCTCGGCGAAGGTCTTCGCGTCCTTCGCCTGGCGCGCCGCGGAGAGGACGCGATCACAGAGGCGACGGGACTCGGCGTACCGGCCCGCCGCCAGCGCGATCCGTGCATGGCGCATCCAATCGTCGCTCGTGAGCGCCGAGCCGATCTCTGCCGATGCGCTCGCCGCGACCAGTCGTTCGCATATCGCGTACGCGCGGTCGTGGGCGCCGTCACGCTCGAGGAGATCGATCGCGCGCCGAGCGAGATCGACCGCACGAGCGCCATCGCCGAGCGCCGAGGCGGCGAGCGCATGCCGTGCGCGCTCCACGGCGACGTCCACCGAGTCGCCCTCGACCGCGAGGGCCGACTCGGCGAGGGCATGCAGGCGCGCCTGCGCTTCCGCCGGCAGCGAGTCCTCGACCACGTCGCGCACGATCACGTGGCTGAACGCGAAGCGTCCCGGCTCGAGCTCGACGAGGAGCCCCGAGCGCAGCGCGGGACGCAGATCGTCGATCACCCGCGCGGGCAGCGCGCCCTGCATCCGACCGACGCGCGCGGCCGTGAGCTCGCGTCCGAGGACCGCGCCGTGCGCGAGCGCGTCGCGCGCCGCATCGGGCAGGAGCTGGAACCGATCGAGCACGACGTGCCGGACCGTCGGAGGCAGCGTCACGATCGTGCCCGACGCCTTGAACGTCCGCGCGCACTCGACGACGAAGAGCGGGTTCCCGCCGGTGATCTCGATGAGCTTGTCGACGACCGAGCGCGGCAACGGACCTCCGCACACGTCCTCGGCGATCGACCGGACGTCGCTCGCCGCCAGCGGCGCGAGGCGCAGATCGATCCCGTCGCGCGCCATGCGTGTCAGCCGCTGCGACGCTCGCTCGTCGAGTCGCGGGTCCTTCGCACGCGCCGTGACGACGACGAGCACGCGGAGGCCCCTCACCGCCTGCGCGAGGAAGGTGAGCAGATCGAGCGTGAGGAGATCGGCAGCGTGGAGATCTTCGAGCACCCACACGACGGGCGACGTCCGCGCGGCGAGCGCGACGGCGACCTCCTCCCAGAGCCGGAACGAGCCACCCTCTTCCCGGAAGGCCGGGTCTCGTGGATCGATGCCGAGCGCACGCAGCACGCCCCGCACCGGGAAATAGGGGGGTGCATCGGCGAACTCCCAGGCACGCCCCCACTGCACCTCCGCGCCTGCGGCCTCCGCGTGCGCGGCGATCGCCGTGGCGACGGTGCTCTTCCCGATGCCCGCGTCGCCCGAGACGACGGCGAGCCGCCCCCGCCCCACCGACGCCTGCGCGAGCGCCTGCCGAAGCGCCGCCATCGCGCCGTCCCGCCCCTCGAGGATCGCCGCCGTCCCCTCGCCCACCGGGCGAGCAGCCTATCAGCCCGATTTCTTGAACGTCGAGGGAGACCGCGAGTGACGGCGCAGCAGGTCGTAGAAGTCCGTGCGGTTGCGGCCGGCGAGCTTCGCCGCGAGCGACACGTTGCCCGAGGTGCGCATGAGCACCATGTCGAGGTACGCGCCCTCGAAGGCATCGCGCGCGTCGCGGAGCGCGGGCGGGGTCGGCCCCTCGGGACGCGCGTAGCTCGAGAGGAGGCTCGAGGCGCCCTGCGCGATCACGGCGACGTCGCCCGCCAGCGGCGGCCCGGCGGGCAGCCCGATGTCCGGCAGGTGCTCGAGATCGATCTCGCCGGTGCCGGTGAGGAGCACCGCCGCCTCCATCACGTTCGCGAGCTCCCGGACGTTGCCCGGCCACGAGTGCGCGACGAGCGCGGCGAGCGCGGCGCCGCCGAGCCTCGGCACGGGGACGCCGTGCCGCGCGGCCGAGCGGGCGAGGAACAGCTCGGCGAGCAGCGGGATGTCGTCGCGGCGCTCTCGCAGCGGCGGCACCGCGAGCGGGACCACGTGCAGGCGATAGAAGAGATCCTCGCGGAACCGCTTCTCGGCGACCTCCTGCCGGAGATCGCGGTTGGTCGCCGCGAGGATGCGGACGTCGGCGGTCTTCGTGGCCGTCGATCCGAGCGGCGTGTACGTGCGCTCCTGGAGCACGCGAAGGAGCTTCGCCTGCACGGCGAGCGGCGTCTCTCCGACCTCGTCGAGGAACACCGTGCCCTCGTGCGCGGTCTCGAAGACGCCCGGCCGATCGCCCTGGCCGAAGAGGGTGCTCTCGAGCAGCTCGGGCGCGAGCGCCGCGCAGTTCACGGCGGCGAACGGCAGCGGGCCGCGTGGCGACATCGCGTGGATCGATCGCGCGACGAGCTCCTTGCCGGTACCGGACTCGCCCAGGACGAGGACGGTCGCATCGGTCGGCGCGACGCGCGCGATGCGCTCTCGCACCTGATCCATCGCCGCGCTGACGCCGACGAGCATCGCCGGCCCCGTGTCGTCGCCGACCATGCGCCGCAGCCCGGCCACCTCGCGGCGGAGCCGGGCGCTCTCGATCGCGTGACCGAGCTTCTGGAGCAGGTCGTGATCGAGGAAGGGCTTGGTGACGAACCCGAAGGCGCCTCGCGACATGGCGTCGACCGCGGTCTCGATCGACCCGTGCGCGGTGAGGACGATGACCGGCACGTCGCTCGACCGCTTCGCGACCGAGTCCAGGACCGAGAGCCCGTCGCCGTCGGGAAGGCGGAGATCGAGCAGGACGGCGTCCACGCGCTCGCGCCCGATGCGCGCGAGGGCCGACTTCGCGTCGTGGACGACGATCGGGCTGTAGCCGCGGGACTCCAGCCGGAGCGAGAGCAGCTCGCAGAGCTCGGCGTCGTCGTCGACGACGAGGACGTTGGCCGGGGTGGAAGGGCCGCTGCGCGAGACGGCGGTCATGCCGCGCTCCGGGCTGCGGGGCTCGATACGGGGAGCTCCAGACGCATGGTGGTTCCTCTCTCGCTCGATGCGACGAGCATCAGCTCGCCGTCGTGGGCACGTGCGACCTCGCGCGCGAACGCGAGGCCGAGACCGATCCCCCCCGGCCGGTCGGCGGAGGTGACGTTTGCGGCGAAGAACGGGCGGAACGCCTGTGCACGCACGGGCTCCGGCATGCCGGGGCCCTCGTCCTCGACTTCGATGCACACCGCGCGCGCTCCGTTGCTCGCGCTTCCGATCGTGCGCCGGACCGCGACGCGCTGCCCTCGCCGGGACACCGAGACGGCGTTGCGCACCAGGTTGGCGACCGCGCGCTCGACGAGCGCCGAGTCGATGTCGAGCAGCGGCGCGGCCCCCTCGGACACGATCACGACGCTGACCTCGCGCTCCTGCGCCTCCATCTTCTCGTCCTCGACGGCGGCGCTGATCACCCGATCGACGTCGCACGCGCTCTCGCGCTTCGCGGGGAGCCCCGCGCGGAGGCGTGACATGTCGAGGAGCGCATCGACGATCCGCACCTCGCGTTCGCACGCCCGCGACGCGAGCGAGAGCACGCGCGCTTGCTTCGGCGTGAGCGGCCCGCACGTCCCGTCCGTCATCAGCGAGAGCGCCTCCCGCACGCGGCCGAGCGGCGAGCGCAGCTCGTGAGACACGTTGGCGATGAACCCCTGCTTCAGCTGGTCGAGCTCCATGAGGCGCTCGCGCGTGCGCTCGAGATCGCGTCGCAGCTCCTCGACCTCGGTCGGGCCCTTCACGTGGGGGAGCGGGGAGAAGTCCCCTTCGCCGAGGCGCATCGCCTCCTTCGCCAGCGTCGCGATCGGCGCCGCGACGCTGCGCGCCGTGATCCGCGCGACGAGCGTCGCGACGAGCAGCGCGAGGAACGCGACGCCGACGCCGGTCGCCGCGGTCATCGTGCCCATCCGACGCGCGGCCTCCTCCCGCGTGCCGATGTCGGTGTGCAGCTCGTGCAGGCGGTCGATCCATGCGTTCGTGAGCTCCTCGTCGAGCGCGATGCGCTCGGAGGCGGTCTCACGCGCGAGCAGGAACGCGCATCCGGGGTGCGACTGCGCGCCTTCGGCGAGGCGGCGGTATCGGTCGACGGCCGCGCGGAGCCGCGCCGGCGCACGGCGCGCGGTCCGCTGGTAGACGCCCTCGAAGTTCTCGAGCGCGCTGGCGATCTTGGGGTTCGGCGTCGCCGCGTCCGGATCCGTCTCGCACGCGCCTTCGCCGTGACGGAGCGCGACCTCGATGTTCCACGCCGCGCGATGGAGCGCCTCCTCCGCGTCGATCGTCGAGAGGCGCGCATCGCGGATCTCGGTGATCATCGCCTGCATCCGGAGCAGGCCCAGCAGCATCACCGCGAACAGCACGAGAAGCAGCCCGCCGAGCACGGCGTTGTCGATCGCGAGTCGCGTCGCGAGACGAAGCGGTCGGTGCGCGCGCATCGCCCACGACTCTAGCCAGCGCCCCGCGCGAGCGCACGCCGTCATCGCAGCCGTTGCAAATTGCAACGACTGCCACGCAAGGCATGCGTTTCACTCGGGGATCTTGTTGCCCTTCGCGACCTCGGACTCGCGGTACTCGTCGAGCCCCTCGCAGAAGCTGTGCGAGACCTCGGGATCGAACTGCGTCGACGAGCAACGCTCGATCTCGGCGACCGCGACCTCGTGCGGCAGCGCGCGGCGATACGCGCGATCGCTCGTCATCGCGTCGTAGGTGTCCGCAACGGCGATGATGCGCGCCATGAGCGGCACGTCGTTGCCCTTGAGGCCGAGCGGATAGCCGCGGCCGTCCCACCGCTCGTGGTGCAGGTGCACGCCGGGGATGAGGGGGTGCAGGAACTTGATCGGCTCGAGGATGTCGCGGCCGTAGCCGGGATGCTTCTTGAACGCCTCGTACTCGTCCTGCGTGAGCTTGCCTGGCTTGTTCAGGTTGAGCACGCAGCCCAGCTTCCCGATGTCGTGCATCAGCGCGCTCTGGCGCACGATCTCGACCTGATCCGGCGGCAGCCCGAGGCGGGTCGCGAGGTACATCGCGTAGGTCGCGACGCGATCCGAGTGGCCCGCGGTGTAGCGGTCCATCTTGTCGATCGCCTTCGCCAGACCCTCGATGGTCTGCTGGAACGTGGCGCGGAGGTCCTCGTAGAGCCGCGCGTTCTCGATCGCGGCGGCAGCGCGCGAGCCCACGATCGAGAGGAGCTTGCGCTGGCCTTCGTCGAAGCGCTTGCCCTTGGTGAAGCTGGCGACGCTGATCCAGCCGACGAGGCGCTGCTTCATCCGGAGCGGCACCGCGATGAGCGACTGGACGGGGACCTCCGGCGGGGCGTCGAAGAAGCGCGTGCACTTCGTGCCGTGCTCGAGGAGCGTCGAGTCGTTCGCGAAGTGCTCGACGAACGCCTGCGTCGAGCTCTTGCCGAGCTCCGCGCCTTCCTTCAGGGCGCCGACGCGCAGGTGCTTCGGCGGCAGGAGACGCTGGCGCTCGAAGTAGCCGCCCTCGCCGTCGTCGAGCCATGTCGAGGCGAGGTCGCCGTGGATCTCGTGGATGGCCGTGTCCCCGACCGTCGCGAGGACCTCCTCGAGCGAGAGGCTCGCGGCGATGGCCTCGCTCACCTTGTAGAGCGAGAGCGCCTCCTTCAGGCGGAGGTTCTCGGCCGCGAGGCGCTGTTTCTCGAGGCCCCGCTGCACGACGTGGATGACCTCTTCGACCTTGAAAGGCTTGAGGATGTAGTCGTACGCGCCGCGCTTCATCGCGTCGATCGCGGTCTCGACCGTCCCGAAGCCCGTCATGATGACGGTCAGCGCGTTCGGCGCCGCGCTGCCGATCTGCTCGAGCAGCTCGATGCCGCCCATGCGCGGCATCTTCAGATCGCTGATGACGAGATCGTAGTGCGCATGCGTGAGCTCGCTCAGGGCCGCCTGCCCGTCCTCGGCGGTGCGCACGACGTACCCTTCCATTCCGAGGAAGTCCGCCAGGATGTCGCGGATGAACTTCTCGTCGTCGACGATCAGGACCCGCGGACGTTCTTCGTTCGACATCGTCATGGCTCGACCAGCGCCCCAACGACTCTAACAGACGCCCCCGAAACCCTTGCGACTTTCTCCGCCCGGCCGAAGGTTGCCCACCGGTTTCGCGTGTCGTGGGTGGCGGCGCTTGTGGCCCGAGCCCGGCCGTGGAAAGGTCGCCTCCTCCCCAGGTGGTATGAGCCCGCGCTCGCTTCGCACCCCGGTTTCCCCTGCTCGGCGTGGCCCCGCGCCGCTCGCGCTCGCGGTCTACGGCGGCCTCACCGTGCTCACGCTCGGGATCGCCTTCGCGCGGGGGAAGAGCCCGATCGCGACGGAGGCATGGCTCGCCCTGCCCGAGGCGCTCGGGCACGCGCTCAGCATCGCAGGCGGCGTCGTCGTCGCGGCCGCCACCATCCGCCTGTCGCGCGTGTTCGTGCGCCGCTGGTCGTGGGCGCGCGCGCTGCACAACGACCTCCGGACGGCCATCCGCGACGCCGGCGACGTCACGATCGTCGTGCTGGGCGTCGCGAGCGCGGTCGCCGAGGAGCTGTTCTTCCGCGGGCTGCTCGTGCCCGCGCTCGGGCTCGCGTTCTCGTCGCTCGCGTTCGGCGCGCTCCACCAGCTCCGCGGGCGCGCCGGCTGGGCCTGGGCCGGCTGGGCGACGGTGATGGGCTTCCTCTTCGGCACGCTGTTTCTCGCGACCGGGAGCCTGCTCGGGCCGATCGTCGCGCACGCGGCGATCAACGTCGCGAACCTGCGCTTCATCCGCGACACCGAGGTCGACCCGCCGAAGCCGCGGCGCCTCGGCGGGCTGCTCGGCCGCGCCTGATGCTCGAGACGATCACCACGCCACGCCTCATCCTCGAGCCGTTCACCGAAGCCGACCTCGAGGACCTCCACGCGCTCAACAGTGAGCCGAATGCGATGCGCTACCTCGACGGCGTTCGCACGCGCGAGCAGACCGTCGCCGAGCTCGGCCGCATCCTCGCGATCGCATCACGGCCCGGCGCTGGCGGCTGGACGATCCGCGAGCGCGACGGTCGTGCGTGGGTCGGGCGCATCGGGATCAAGCCCCCCGCGGACGGCAACGAGCACGAGCTCCTCTATGCGCTTCGCGAGGCGTTCTGGGGGAACGGCTACGCGACCGAGGCCGCGACCGCCCTCCTCGCCCACGCGTTCGCGCGCGGCGTCGATCGCATCATGGCGTGCGCGTCGCCGGCGAACGGGGCGTCGATCGCGGTGATGAAGAAGATCGGGATGCGCTTCGACCGCCTCGCGTTCATGTACGGCGAGGAGGTGGTCGTGTACGCCGCCGCCCCGTGATCCCGCCGCCGTTCTCGGCGCCCGCCAGCACGAGATCGACGACGCGCTCGATCTGCTCGGGCGTCGGCTTCTCCCCGTAGCGGATCGCGCGCGCGACGAGCGAAGCGAACACGACCTCGATCACGAGCACCGCATCGAGGTCGGCCGGGAGCTCGCCCCTCTCCTTCGCGCGCTCGATCACGCGCGCGTGCTGGGCGCGCTTGTCGTCGCGGATCTTGCGGGTGAGCCGATCGACATCCGGGTCGCCGCCCTCGTTCGTCATGAGCCGCGCGAGCGCGCGGGCGCGCGGGGTGGCGATCCGCCCGACGTTCACGTGTACGAGCTCGATCAGGTCCTTGCGGACGTCCCCGTTGTCCGGGATCGGATCGTCGATCCGGGCGGCCTCCCGGATCGCCGTCTCGACGAGCTCCGCCTTGGTGGGCCAGCGGCGATAGACGGTCGTCTTCGCAACGCCCGCCCGCGCCGCGACATCATCCATGCGCAGCGCGGCGTACCCGACGCGCGCGAGCTCGTCGATCGTCGCCTCGAGCACGTCGTGCACGACGCGCTCGCTGCGGCCCCCCGTCCGGGCGCCGACCGTCCTCCGAGAAGGTCCGCCGTTCAGCTCCGCCACGCCCAGAATAATGGCAACGACCGGTTGCCATTTCAACCTCCACGACGTAGAACCAATGGCAATGTTCCGTTGCGATAAGCGAGGCGGCCGATGAGCGCCGCCCTCACGTCCGACGTCGAGACCGCGGCGCGTGCCGCCGTCGAGGAGACGAAGAAGACGAGCAAGAAGCGGACGATCCTCGCGGCCGTGGTCGCGCTCGCCGTCGTCGCGACCGGCGGGTGGGTGTTCGCCCATCGAGGGCTGGAGTCGACGGACGACGCGCAGATCGACGCCGAGCTCGTGGCGCTCTCGCCGCGCGTGGGCGGCGTCGTCGTGAAGGTCCTCTTCGAGGACAACCAGCACGTGAAGGCGGGCCAGGTCCTCGCGGAGATCGACCCGGAGCCGGCGAAGGCGAAGCTCGCGCAGGCCGAGGCGAACCTCGAGGCGGCGAAGGCGGCGGCGGCGGCCGCCGAGACCGACGCGAGGCTCGCGGAGACGAACGCACGCGCGAACAACCGGGCTGCGAGCGCGTCGATGCACGCCGCGAGCGCAGGCGCGGTCGCCTCGCGCGATCAGATCGGCGAGGCGCGCGCACGTGTCACCGCCGCCGAGAGCGCGCTCGAGCAGGCGAAGCTGGACTTCGAGCGCGTCGACCGGCTCGTCGCGACCGGCGCGCTGTCGCCCGCGCAGCGGGACCAGGCGAGGACCGCCCGCGACACGGCCGAGGCGCACCTCGCGCAGGCGCGCGCGAGCGTCTCGGCGCTCGAGTCGAACGCCGCACAGGCGCAGAGCCGCGTCAGCGAGGCGTCGGCGAAGGTCGAGGGGACGCGCGACATCGACTCGGTCGTCGCGATCGCCCAGGCGCGCGCCCGAGGCGCCGAGGCGCAGGTCGCGCAGCTCACGGCCGTCCGCGATCTCGCGAAGCTCGAGCTGTCGTACACCACGATCGTCGCGCCGCAGGACGGCATCGTGTCGAAGAAGAACGTCGCCGTGGGACAGACGCTCGCGGCCGGCTCGCCCATCGCGCAGCTCCTGCCGGCGAAGCCGGTGTGGGTCACGGCGAACTTCAAGGAGACGCAGGTCGGGCACATGCGCGAAGGGCAGCCCGTCGACATCGAGCTCGATGCGTTCCGCGGGAAGAAGCTCCACGGCCACGTCGAGAGCTTCTCGTCCTCGACCGGCGCGAAGTTCGCGCTCCTCCCGCCGGACAACGCCACCGGCAACTTCACGAAGGTCGTGCAGCGCGTCCCCGTGCGGGTCCGCTTCGACATCGTCCCGCAGGACATCGCGCTGCGCCCCGGCATGAGCGCCGAGGTCACGGTCGACACGCGCAAGTGAGCCGGGGCGTCCGATGAAGGGCAACAAATGGACGATCGCGATCGCGGTCGCGCTCGGCGCGCTGCTCGAGATCATCGACACGTCGATCGTGAACGTCGCGGTCGCGGACATGCAGGCTTCGCTCGGCGCGAGCCTCACCCAGATGAGCTGGGTCGTCTCGAGCTACGCGATCGCGAACGTGATCATCCTGCCGCTCTCGGCGTGGCTCGGCCATCGCTTCGGCAAGAAGCGCTACTTCATCTTCTCGCTCGTCGGCTTCGTGGCGGCCTCGATCATGTGCGGCATCTCCACGTCGCTCTGGATGCTCACCGTCGCACGCGTCCTCCAGGGCCTCTTCGGCGGAGGCCTCCTGGCGAAGGCGCAGGCGATCCTCTTCGAGACGTTTCCCCGCGACGAGCAGGCGATGGCGCAGGCGTTCTTCGGGGCGATCGTCATCGCCGGCCCGGTCATCGGTCCGACGCTCGGCGGCTACATCGTCACGAACGTCGGCTGGCGGTGGATCTTCTT
>WBZO01001930.1_pt1 | contig 29430 bp, 25 predicted proteins | sample 5204261 | NCBI WGS metagenome assembly WBZO01 (sample SAMN12412400, study PRJNA552823) | activated sludge metagenome | isolation source: activated sludge from anammox sidestream of wastewater treatment plant... | place: USA: North Carolina | collected 2017-09
GTTTTTTGAGCAATTAATCGGTATAAATCTGAATTTGCAAAACTCGTGCCGTCAATTGCTATTGATGACCAAATGGACATTGGTAGTTTAGCTCCAAACATTTTTACCTGCCGAAAGTTACAATCACTAAAATGTACACTTTCGCCATTAATCGAGGTCAGGTCGGCATTGGAAAAATCACACTCTGAAAATCCGCTATTTTGCACTGAAGCCGCCTGCATAATTGATCTGGTAAAATTAGTATTGGTAATGCTACTTTGATTTAATTGCAACCCTTTTAAAATTGATGATTCAAATGTCGCATTAATAATCAGGGAGTTATCAAAATTGACACCAGTAAGATTGCTTTTAGAAAAGTTTATGCCCTCAATCCTCAAATTTGAAAAATCAAGCCCAACCAGATTTAAATTACTCAAATCAAGAGAAGAAAGAGCTCCAATTTTTTTACTTTCCGCCAAGATTTCTTGAATATTCATTAATTCTGACTTTCTACTATTAACATCTGTTAATTGAATAATTGATCCTGAGTTCTATTATTTTATAAATCAGGAATCCCTAACTCATCCTCCAATATAATGGAGTATGAGTAAATTGATTTACTCAACAATAAATTCTATACCAAACAAAATTTGATTGTACCAAAAGAAACAAATGGCTGTTAGCAATTATTTTTTCCCAAGCCCCATTATGTTTATCAAGAGATTAATTATTATTGCAAAAAGACAAGCTAGACCCATACCTTTTAACTGTAATGTTCCAATCTGTAAACTAACCCCAGAAACACCAATAACTAGAATTATTGCAGCTACAGTCAAATTGTGTGTGTTATTAAAATCAGCCCTTTTTTCGACCAGCATTCGAATACCAGACACGGCAATAACACCAAAAAGCAGCATCGAAACTCCGCCAATGACACTAGTTGGAATGGACATAATTAAAGCGGATAACTTACCACAAAAAGAAAGCAATATTGCGATTATTGCAGCCAAGCGTATGACATAGGTACTATAAACCCTAGTCATGGCTAATACCCCAATATTTTCGCCATAGGTAGTGTTTGGAGTAGCACCCATCAAAGCCGAGACACAAGTGGAAGCACCATTACTAAATAAAGAAAGATTCATCCATGGTCGCTTAACCAGATTATCATTCACAATATTGCCTGTTACATATAAATGTCCAATATGTTCAGCAAATACTACTAAAATTGCAGGTATAATCATTCCAATCGCATTAATATTAAAATGTAGGCTATACCAGTGGGGTAATTTCACCCAAGGAGTAGTATAAACGCTCTGAAAATCGACAACCCCCATAAAAAAAGCCATAATATAACCAGTAAGCATACCTAGTAAAATCGCTATCACACGAATAAAGCCACGAAAAAACAGGCTAAAAAGGATTGTGGAGGTTAAAGTTATAAAACCAATTAAAGTGTTCTTATCATATACTGGACCAAGAAAGTTTGCCATTTTTGCCGCCACAGGTGCTAATTCAAGTCCGATTACAATAACAATTGCGCCAATTGAAGCGCTGGGTAGAACCTTTTCGATCCAGTTGACACCATATTTTTGAATAACTCCGGCTAGTACCATTAGGATAATACCGCTAACCCAGAAACCGGATAATGCAGCCGAGTAACCATATTTGCTGATAACCAACATCACTGGCGCAATAAAGGCAAAGCTTGACCCAAGATATGCAGGTATTCTGTTTCTAGTTATAAAAAGATACAACAGCGTTCCAAAACCATTACATAGAAGACATAATGAAGGATCAATGTGAAAAAGCATTGGAACTAATATTGTTGAACCAAACATAGCAAAAACATGCTGCAAGCTTAAAGGCAATTTTTGGTAAAATGGCAGATTCTGATTAATTTTTATTACTGGCTGCATAATCGTAAAAATAAATTCCCCAACATTGATTTTCTAGTGGTTGTAGGTGTCCAACCAGATTAGATTAAATTTTTATGGCAGAAAACTCTAAATAGTGCGCTTTAAATTTTAATCTGGCTAAATATAATACCACAATGAACTTTATTAATTTCGTACAACATAATCTGCTGGTGTACCATTGATTACGTTATTAACCCAGCTATTATAGTGGCTAACCGAGGTATCAACACCATATGCCGTCGGTAATGGTCCGTATGTGCCGGGGTTAAGTAACGACCAAGAGTGTACTCCAACTATGCTGAATTTGTTGTTAGCATAAATAAAGTCGCCGCCACCAGAATCGCCCGGTCCAACAAATTTCCAGACATAATTATCAACCGGTATTGATCCAACAGTATATAGCTCACCTACATTCGGGCTTCCCGCAGCAAATGGTGAGAGATTAGTTGAATAATATATCTGACGATAGAACAAAATTCCAGACATGTGTTTGTATTCAGTCGTACCAAATCCAGTAAGCCAAAGCATAGTGTATTGTGCCAAGTTAGCATTAGTGTTTAATAGCGCGGTTAGTGGATAGGTATTGTTTACTTTCAAAATGGCGATATCAGCTGGCGGTGTTATACCTGAACCCATTGACTGAGGCGAATATGCACTATGTACATAGACAGCTGCCACAGATACTGGTCCACCAGAAGGTTTCTTCAAATTTGACCCCTGCCATAGGTAAATATCAGCCGGATTAGTTATATCCGTTGCCTGCCAACCCGATGTGGGTTTAGCATCTCCGGTGATTAGGCAATGTGCAGCAGTTAAAACCCAAGTGCCATCACCAATTGGCGTACCAGTACAATACGTACTTTTTTGTGCACTTTCTGGATTACTACTTCCGCTAATTCCAACAACTAATTGCGTTATTAAGCTACTTTCCGGAGGGTTACAACCATTAGCAACCTTCAAAGCTGCTTTACTAGAATTAGCTGAATTGCCAGAATACGTCGAACCACCGAAATTACAGATAGGTGCGGGCTGCTCATATATAGTAGTTGTAGTATTAGAACCACTATTGCAGGCAATTATACCAATACCAACAAGTGGCATAGCAATCAAATTTTTTTGAAATCTCATGTTATTTTATTACTCCAAAATGAATAGATCTATATATGGTTTCCTTAATTTACCCGGGAGACCTTTGATATCCGCATTAATGGTTTTATATTTTTAAGCTTTAGTGGAATAAAAATACTGCTACAAGCATGAATATCGCTGGTTAAGCCTAATGTAATATTTATTGTACCATCATTATTTAGTCTATCAATCGTAAACCCTGTATTATCGCCATTAATCGTACCAGCAATACAGCCAAGTTGGCTATCTCTACTCGCCGCCATTGCACCGCTAAGCTCATCATAACTTGAAATCTTACCTGATGGTATTTTAGTTTTAGCCAAACCTTTTTTTATCAAATCACTTTGTAATAACTTGTTTACCACTTGTTTTTCATCCGCAACTTGGCTAATTTTTAGCAAATCTGAAGAATTACCAGCTTTGGAGCACAATAACTCATTAACCGTATAAGGATGTGCCATTCCAGTTGCCATTGAGAATTGCTGGTGATAATAACATGCATATTGATTATTAATAATTGAAACCGGCTTATATACCGCCTGATTATCTACAGTATAACTTTTAAAATCAGTATTTTTTAATAAATCATCATTATCAGCACGAATTTTATCTGGGCTAATATCAGCAACAAAATTATAAACTACGTTCTTGTTTATAGAGAGATAATTCCAGCCTATTGTCACTGAAGATTCTCCCGTAAGTTGCCTTTTATAGCTCCTATCAAGATATTGAGTTAATTTCTGGTATGTTGTTGCACATAATTTACTCTCATCATCTGTTGCAATTCCAACCATATATTTATCAGGAGCCGTACTAGTGTAGGCAAGCATTATTTTTTTATCATCAAACTGAGCCTTATATTTGGCAAAGCAATCTTCTGCATTTGCTGCCATATTAATTGAAACTACCGATAATACAAATAATAACCTGTAACTATGCATATCTATTCCTCTGTAATTTTAAATCTACTTATCAGGGATTATAATACAATTTATATTTGATTATTGCCCTAAACTCATTTATTATAACGGAATCAAGACTAACTCAAGATGAAAAGGCAAGCATGGAATATCGTGATTTACGTGAATTTATAACCAAGTTAGAATTAATCGGCGAACTAAAGAGAATTGACACACCAGTTTCACCCTACCTAGAAATGACCAGTTTTTGTGATAAAGTATTAAAAAATGCTGGTCCGGCAATATTATTTGAAAAACCAACTGGGTATAATATGCCTGTTTTGGGTAACTTATTTGGAACTACGCGCAGAGTTGCACTCGGCATGGGTAAAGAAGATATCACCGAACTACGCAAAGTTGGCGAATACTTGGCAGAATTAAAAGAACCTCAGCCACCCAAAGGAATCAAGGATGCCTTTTCCAAACTACCGATGCTAAAGCAATTGTATAATATGATGCCAAAGACGATATCCAAAGCACCTGTTCATCAAATTATGATTGATGCGCCAGATGTTGATCTGGGTACTCTACCGATCTGGCATTGCCATAAGGGAGACATTGCACCTTTAATTACTTGGGGATTGGTAGTTACCCGTGGTCCATACAAGAAACGTCAAAACCTTGGAATCTACCGCCAACAAGTAATTGCCAAGAACAAAGTTATTATGCGTTGGCTCTCTCATCGGGGCGGCGCACTAGATTATCTGGAACACTGTAAAGCAAATCCAGATAAACCATATCCAGTAGCAGTTGTTTTAGGCTGTGATCCCGCAACTATTCTTGGCGCAGTTACCCCAGTACCGGATACATTATCCGAATACCAGTTTGCCGGGTTATTACGCGGTAGTCGAACAGAACTAACTTCCTGCCTGTTATCAGATTTACAAGTGCCAGCCTATGCCGAGATCGTACTAGAAGGATTTATTTATCCTAATGAAACAGCTCTCGAAGGACCTTATGGCGACCATACTGGCTATTATAATGAACAGGAACGGTTCCCAGTATTCACAATTGAAAAAATTACCATGCGTGAAAATGCTATTTATCATAGTACTTATACTGGAAAACCAATTGATGAACCTGCTGTTTTAGGTGAGGCACTAAATGAAGTATTTATTCCATTATTGCAAAAGCAGTTCCCAGAGATTGTCGATTTTTATTTGCCCCCAGAAGGTTGTAGCTATCGCCTTGCAGTTGTTTCAATCAAAAAACGCTACGCCGGACATTCCAAGCGAGTAATGCTTGGCATCTGGAGTTTTTTACGCCAGTTTATGTATACAAAATTCATAATTGTCGTCGATGATGACGTTAATATTCGTGACTGGAAAGACGTTATTTGGGCAGTTACAACCCGTGTTGATCCACTACGTGATACTACGATGATAGACCGTACGCCAATCGATTATCTTGACTTTGCCTCGCCAATTGCAGGATTAGGTAGCAAAATGGGAATTGATGCAACTAATAAAATTCATGGTGAAACTACTCGCGAATGGGGTGAAATTATATTACCTGAGCCACGGGTTGATGCTAAAATGGAGGAACTATATAACCAGATATTTAGTGGGTAATGGCAAATGTTTAATGATATCTTCATCTTTATTGCAATTGTTGAAACCGGAAGCCTCATTGGTGCAGCAAAAAAGCTAAATATGTCCCAAGCAACAGTTAGCAGGCGTTTGCAGGCACTTGAAGAAGAGCTGGGGATAAAACTAATTATGCGTAGCACACGTAATTTTGAACTTACAAATGCAGGGAGAACATTGTACGAAGGCGTTAAAGATCAGCAAAAATATCTTGACGAACTTGTTACCAATTTAAGTGCTAAATCACAAAAAACTACAGGCACACTAAAAGTAGTCTTGCCAACAGTAATGTCTTATCATGTTATTTCACCATACTTGCCAGATTTTTTGATAAAGAATCCCGAAGCAAAACTAGAAATATGTTATCAAAATCGAGATATTGACTTATTCAGAGACCGGATTGATCTAGCAGTCATCAACCATCGTCCAACCCAACAAACGCTAAAAATCAGACATCTGGCAAGTGTAGCTGGGCATTTTTACTGTACACCAGAATATGCCAAGAAGTATGGACTACCCGAAACTCTTGAAGAGCTGGAACAGAAACACGTATATGCAGGATTACTATCCAATAATCTTAAACCAATAAATGAACTTGAAGTTACCAATCTGAAAACTGGTAAAGTAACAACAAAATTAGTGAATAATGCCAGTATTTACAATAATAATGCACTGCACTGTAAACCAATGGTTCTTAGTAATAAACTAATCTGTGGAGGCTGGGATTATCTATTTCAGGAAGAATTAAAATCTGGTGAGGTAATAAAAGTGCTCCCCAATTATTCTTTTGGTGAATTACCTTTTTATTTGGTAAGGATTCAGGAACATAATACTCAATTAATCAGAACTTTTATTGATTTTATTGATGAGTGCTTTGGGAGGATAGTCGAGAAGAAATGAATCCAAGTATCTATATAAGAAAAACAGAACCGAAAGATATTCCCTTCGTTATAACAGCAGAACGCCATCCCGAAAATTCCCCATACGTTTATCAATGGTCAGACGAAGAACATTTGCTTGCACTAACATCCTCCAACCTGAAACATTATGTTATAGCAGATAAAACAACCGAAGCATTAGCAGGTTATGTAATTCTTGATGATGTATTAAACACGAGCCACTCTATTAACCTACGTCGAATTGTTATCACCCAAAAGGGGCAGGGAATTGGGAAAATTGTCCTTGAATTAATCAAAGAAGTCGTCTTCAAAGAGTTAAATGCTCATCGCCTCTGGCTAGATGTTTTTACTGATAATAAAAAAGCCTATCAAATCTACTCGAAGTCAGGGTTTAAGGAAGAAGGGTTATTACGTGAGTCATATTTGAGAAATGGAGAATATGCATCTCAACACATAATGTCTATATTAAAAACCGAGTGGAAATAAATCTACTCGGTTTAATATCTCACACCTTACAATAGCTATTTACGCCAATTATCTTTTAAACCCACTGTTTTATTAAATACTGGTTTATCTGGTGAATAATCATAACGATCAGCAACAAAATAACCAACCCGCTCAAACTGGAAACGATCTTCGTTTCTGGCTGTTTTTATAGCTGGTTCAATGTATGCAGTAATGGTTTTTAGTGACTCTGGATTAATGAATTCTTTAAAATCGTGTCCATCGATATTATCAGGCTCCTCTACCGTAAATAAACGGTCATAAAGACGAATTTCTGCTGGCACTGATTTATCAACACTAACCCAGTGAATCACGCCCTTTACCTTGCGTCCTTCAGGATTTTTACCCAAAGTATCATGATCAATTGAACAGTGTAATTCTTTGATTGAGCCATCTAAATTGTTAATAATCTCTTCGCACTTTATCACATAGCTATGACGCAACCGAACTTCACCACCAATAGTCAGACGTTGAAAACCCTTTTCCGGCACTTCCTGAAAATCATCCCGATCAATATAAATTTCACTAGTTAACTCACACAAGCGACTACCAAATTCAGGATGTTGTGGATGAAAATCTGCTTCGCGGGAACCAGTCTTATCATGAGCAAAGTTAGTCAATACCACTTTTATTGGATTTAATACTGCCATTACGCGTGGAACAGCACTTTCAAGATCATCACGAATGGCTGTCTCAAGGAAACCCAAGTCAACAACATTTGGCGACTTAGAAATTCCACAGCGAGTAGCAAATAGGCGAATTCCTGCCGGAGTATAACCACGTCTGCGCATTCCGGAGATTGTTGGCATCCTAGGATCATCCCAGCCACTTACTAAGCCTTCTGTTACAAGTTGATTAAGCTTACGTTTACTAGTGACAGTATAGTGTAATTCCAACCGTGAAAACTCAATCTGACGTGGTCTAGCTGGCAATAACTGAGCCGTATAAAGTTTATCTACCACCCAATCATAAAGTGGACGATGATCTTCAAACTCAAGAGAACAGCAGGAGTGAGTGATTGACTCCAAAGCATCTGAAATACAATGAGTATAATCATACATCGGATAAATACACCATTTATCTCCGGTTCGAATATGATGAAAGCGTTTAATCCGATAAATTGCCGGATCACGCAAATTCATATTTGGCGAAGCCATATCAATTTTTAGACGCAGAACTTTGGCACCATCAGCAAACTCACCAGCTTTCATGCGGCGAAATAAATCAAGATTCTCGGCAATTGTACGCTCACGATAGGGGCTATTTTTCCCGGGGCTAGTTAGGGTGCCACGATATTCACGCATCTCTTCAGCAGTTAAATCATCAACATATGCTAACCCTTGGTGAATAAACCACTCAGCAAATTCATAAAGTTTATCAAAATAATCTGAGGCATATTTTGCTTCACCATTCCAATCAAAACCAAGCCAGCTAATATCTTCCTGAATCGACTTTACATATTCATCATTTTCTTTTTCCGGATTAGTATCATCAAAGCGCAGATTACATAATCCAGCATAGTCTTTAGCTAAACCAAAATTATGGCACACTGCTTTGGCATGTCCAACATGCAGATAACCATTTGGCTCTGGTGGGAAACGAGTAATTATTTGAGCATGTTTCCCGGTTTTTAAGTCTTCTTCTACAATATTCCGAATGAAATTGCTCGCAACCGGGGTCGTATTTTCAATTTTTTCTGTCATCTTTTGTTCCTAATTTTTCTAATCTTTCTTTTTCAATTTATTTAAGTTAGCGTTCCTTTTTCCATAAGAATTCGCCTAATTTATTGGTAAATTTTTATTCATAAAATCAACTATTTACTTTCTGCGCCTGAATCTGCAACTACAGTATCAAGAACATCATCAACCAGACTTGTATAAAATGCAGCTGCCAGACTGTGTGCTGTTTCTTTAAGCTTTTTACTGATAAAATTCAGTTTAGCCAACTCTAATTTTTGCAATTTATCACCATGAATATGACTAATTTCAGTTTTTATCTCGCCTACTTGCGAAGTAATTGCTGCGATTTGCTGATTAAAAGCAGTCACTTCCTGATTATGTTGGTATTTAAGTTCTCTGGCAGCAATATTAAGCAATTTAAGATTACGCTTGATCTCTTTGGGATTAGTACTAACTGAATTTAGTAAGGTAATCGCACTTTCAAATTTTGCTTTAGTTACTGGGTTATAATCAATCTGGTTAACAAGGCTACCTAATTGGCTCTGATTTGCCAGATAGTTATCTGGTGTAATCTGCTTCACCGTACTGATAATCTGATCGTTTAATGTCTTATGAGCAATTATAATCTGTGCTGATTCTTTTAATGTATCTAACTGACTATCAACTGTTAGCATCTGGTCGTACACCTGATTAGCCAGTTGTTTATCATGCTCCATACTATAATAATAGTAAGCACCAAATATAGCAATCCCAAACAGAACTATTAATAACCCTAGCCCCCGACTCATTCCAGAATTATTTTTCATAAATCACCTTAAATCAACCCGCGATTTTAACCAGTTACAAAAACGGGTTTCGACAAAATAAAAATTTAATTGCGCAATAATTGTTACGATAACTAAAGTAACCAACTTTACTGCACCTAAACCGATTTTTTCGGCATAAAGATAACTGATGGCATATAAAACTGGCAAATGAAAAAGATATAAAGAATAAGATATTCGTCCGTAAAACCGGATTACTGAATTCGCCAGTACCACTTTAGTTGTGTTGTTTTTGATGACATTAATGATAATTAGCGAACTACCTGCTGCAACAATAATCTCATGTAACAATCTGGACGTTATTTTACCAAAAAACAGATAGTTACTGAAATATAAAGTCACAGCAAGCACGAACCAACAGCTTTTAGACAATTTTTCACACAAATTTAGGTTTTGATATATGAGCATTCCAACAATGAAATACCATAAATAATATACAATACCAGCCCAGTCATTTTGCAATAATATCCCAAGAGACCACAGATAATAATTTACACTACCAAGAACCAACAAAAATAAGAATCCAAATAATTTTATCCTTGCACATAAGATATACCAAACAACTGGAAATAATAAAGAAAGCCACATCTCATAGAATAATGTCCAAACAGACAGATTTAAACTACTTCCACAGTGTCCAAGAATAGTAACCAGCCCACGCCAAAGCGTACTATCAAAAGTCGTCTGAGACCAGATATAAAACCAGTCCTTCAGTCCAAGCCCCGGTAAGGCTGAGCGATAAAAATTGCTTATTAATAACAAAGTAGTAATTGAAACAATCATTGCCATATAGTAAGGGGGATAAATCCGAATAATCCGCTTTAGAAGAAATTTAGGATATTCCTGCCAGCAGAAATTACGTAATTGATGCGATAGCACAAAGCCGCTCAAGACAAAAAATAATATGACCGCCTCGTGTCCTGCACAATAGAAAAACCAAGGACGGAGTCTATCATCTGAAATATGATTCATCTCCCAAAAATGCTGAAAAACCACCATAAGTGCAGCAATTCCCCGTAATGAATCCAAACCAGCAAATTTATGTCTATTCACAAGTACTTTTCATGAAAAGAGCCTGGCAAACTTTGCCAGGCATGCTGTTAAATTTACTTATAGACAATTATTGAGCATTATTATTTTTTGCTGGAGTCAATTGATCCTCAGAAGGAAACTCAGCATCACTTGCTTGGGTTGAGCCAACCATAGGATTATCTGCTGGCGGACTCTTATTACCATTATTGTTAAATGCTGCACAACTTTCTAGGCTAAGACCAATCAAAAACACAAATAATAATTTTTTTAACATTATTTTCTCCAGTAGATTACATTAATTAAAGCTATCATCTAGCTAATCCAAATTGATAAATGCCAAGGTACTTATATCTTTCATCCGCATAGGATATAAAACTCCCTGCAAATGATCACATTCGTGTTGCATCACACGAGCCAGAAACCCGCCATCTGCCCCTTTATGCAAATTACCATTTTCATCAAAATACTCATATTCAATCGACTTAGGGCGACTCACTTCACCTCTTAAACCAGGAACAGAAAGGCACCCTTCAAAAAAAGACTCCTCTTCTTCTGTTATCGCTTTAATAATTGGGTTAATTATAACCCTACGCGGACAATCACCAACATCCTGATAACGTGTAATATCTTTTTGATAATATTCGATAATTACCACCTGTTTATTAATGCCAATTTGTGGCGCAGCAATGCCAACACCACCAAGATGACGCATCGTATCTTCCATATCAGTCAAAAGATCAAATAATCCCTGCGAGCCAAACTCTTCTGTAGTTACCAAATCAGAAACTTTTAGCAGACAAGGATCCCCCATCTTGCGAATAGGCTTAATCATAGAGCCAAACCTTTTAAGATTGCATATAACATAAATGATATAATTACTGAATTATAACAAATGCAAATATATCCAGACAATGAAATTAATATTTATTTCCGATTTACATCTAAAACCAGAATCCAAAGACAAAAACCAACTTTTTTATAAGCTACTGCAAGAATGGAAGAATAATATAACGGCATTGTATATCCTTGGTGATTTTTTTGATTACTGGCTGGGTGATGACGATAGCAACAGCTTCATTGAAGAAATGAAATCAAATCTAAAAGCATTTACCACAGTAACTCCCATTTATTTTAAAGGAGGAAATCATGACTTTGCTATTGGTAAGAAATTTGCCCGCGTAACAGGAATTAAACTGATAAAAGACTTATCTATAGCTGAAATTGGAAATAGAAGAATCCTATTAAGTCATGGAGATACCTTCTGTACCCTAGACATTGGTTATCAGAAAATGAAGCGGATTTTGCAAAATCCGCTATTAATGTTTATTCTATTAAGATTCCCTTTAAGCTTCAGATATAAAATTAAGGAAAAACTAGAAAATAAGTCTGGTGAGCATACGAACAGCAAACCACCAGAGACTTATGAAGTCGTTGATAAAAGCATCCTAGAATTTGTTAAAAAAACTAATGCAAATACAGTAATTCATGGACATACGCATCACCCTGGAGCATACCTGATCAAAGACGCAACCGGACAAATAGAACGCTACGAAATCCCAGATTGGGAAGATCATACCCCAGGTGGTTATATTGAAGTTACTGAAGATAAAATCGAAATAATTACTAAATAAAGTTGATTTTTAAAATTACTGTGGTATAATAGTATTTAATAAGATAAATCTGAAAACTGATTATCATTATTGTGGAGAGAAAGATTCAGACATTTCCAATTATGTAAATGTCTGGTGTGGTCGTTTTGACTACTTCAAATCAGCTGCCTTCAGGCAACAAATATTATCATAGCAAAACCCCTTCCGTGCTTTAGCTTTCTTGTGTTTGTATGACCTGTAATAAATTGCAGCTATACTGTTTATTTAGGGTTATTATCATGAGTATTTTAAATTATTTTCTAAACTGGCTTGGACATGGATTCTTTGATCTACCATGGTGGGGCTATATACTGGTTACGTTAGGTTTAACGCACATAACCATCTTGACGGTTACAATTTTTCTGCATAGATGCCAAGCACACCGCGCCATTGAATTACACGCAATACCTAGTCATTTTTTCCGCCTGTGGGCATGGATGACAACAGGAATGGTAACCAAAGAATGGGCAGCAATTCACCGCAAGCATCATGCTTATGCAGACAGAGAAGGTGACCCGCACTCTCCGCATATTTACGGGCTGAAAGAATTAATGTTGCGTGGCGCAGAACTATACAAAGAAGAAGCCAAAAACAAGGAAACTGCAATAAAATATGGCAATGGGACTCCAGATGACTGGTTAGAGCGTAATGTTTACTCAAAATACGATTCCCTTGGAATTTGGTTAATGCTAGCTATTAATGTAATGTTATTTGGTGTAATTGGAATAACAATCTGGGCAGTACAGATGATCTGGATACCTTTTTTTGCCGCTGGTGTTATCAATGGGCTTGGACATTGGTTTGGATATCGGAATTTTGAGAATCCGGATAAAGCAACTAACCTTGTGCCATGGGGTATCTTTATCGGTGGTGAAGAACTACATAATAACCATCATACCTTTGCTACTAGTGCTAAATTTTCTGCCAAATGGTATGAGTTTGATTTAGGCTGGATGTGGATTCGTATTATGGAAATGTGTAAATTAGCTAAGGTTAAGAAAACTATTCCAGAAATGTACGTAACTAAAGCACCAAAAATGTTGCCAGACATGCAAAATCTTGAAGCAATTGTAACTAATCGCTACGAATTAGCAGTTAAGTTTGCCCGGGATTTAAAAGCTGACTATAATACTGAGGTTGCTAAATTAAAGAGCTCTGTAGCAGATAAGCTATCTTGGAGTAAGGCAAAAACTCTTTTAATTAAGGATAAAGAATTGCTTACCCCTAGCGAGCAATCTACAGTTGAACAAGCTTGTAAGCAAAGTGCTGTGTTACAGAAAATTTTCGCAATGCGTGAAGAATTAAGTAAATTATGGGCACGCTCTACCTTAACTAAAGAGGAGCTAGTAAAAGCTCTACAAGACTGGTGTAAGAGAGCAGAGGAAAGCGGAATTGAAAGTTTACGTAATTTCTCACTAAGACTACGTTCAGTTCATTGTTAATTAAAAAGCTGGCTTTTAAAAGCCAGCTTTTATTTTAAAATTCACTATTAAAAGCAAATGGTAGCAAATCAGCTACTGAATCGACAATGTGTACCTCGCCACTCATACCAGACATTATTACCCGGATATTTTGTTTCTGTCTAATTTCAAATTCAAATAAGAACTGTCTACATTTTCCACAAGGGGAAGCAGGTGTATCGGTTCGCCCATTTTGGGTATTATAACTAACAGCAATGGTCTCGATTTTATTTTCAGCACTTAATTCATTTACTAGACCTAAAACCAGTGTTTGTTCAGCACACATACATACTGGGTAACTAACGTTTTCCTGATTTGATCCCTTAGCTATATGCCCATTAGTTAATTTAGCTATAGCACCAACATGAAATTTAGAGTAGGGTGCATAAGCATCTTTTGTACTTTCTCTAGCTAGTTCAACAAGTTCTTTATCAGCTTCTGCTAGCTCGTTTATTGAGTCAAAACAAGTATAGTTGACAGTAATTTGCTTATTCATAGAATTATTACTTTTTTCTTCGTAAATACTTTACTATACTATGAAGGCTAATTAATGTCCAAGATCCTTCAAGTACGATAAAGCCATATTGATGTTCAATATAAGCTGTAATTGTTAAGATAAATGCACCAACAAAATTAAGCCATAATGCCCGATCTTTATTTTTAACTACTTCTGTATTATTTATAAAGAAGGCACTTAGTAATGCAAATGCACCAATCAATGAGAATAATTGAACAATCATACCACTTCCTCAGCTGCCATATTTTTTATTAATCTAACTCCAAAATCTACTGCATTTTGAATAGCAAGATCTTGTGCTTCTTTATCATTGGAGAACGGATCATCGTCGCCAATGATACCAAGAACACAGCCACTTTTAATACTATAGCCGAGTAATTTGGCATAAATTTTTGATAATACAAAAATATGTGAGCTTTCCATTTCTGTAGCCATCACACCATAAGCTTTCATCTTATTTACAAAGGAGATGCTATCTTGACCTGAAGGTCCGCATAGAAACTCTCTAGCAAATAGCGAGTCTTTAGTATGGACAACCCCCATTCTTACACGGTAATCTACTTCTTTACGGACATTATTTGCTACGCAAGTAAAATCAAGGGAAGCAACAGCAGGAAATTGATATGGCACATAATTTACACTCGTAGATTCATCACGAACCGAGGCTGTCGCAAAAACAACATCGCCAACACGAACATCTGGTTGCATGGATCCAGCAGTTCCCACTCGTAGAAATCTTTTTGCACCAAGAATAATAAGTTCACTTAAAATCAAATCAACACTAGGCGTCCCCATTCCGGTAGAAATAGATGCAACTTTAAAGGTTTTTCCATTAATCTCCATATCACCTAAGTAAAGATGATGCCCCCGTTTGCTTTGACGGACAACTACATTAGTAAAGTATTTGTCGGCAATACTTTGTGCTCTATCATTAGAGCCTGGGATAAAGACATAGCGTCCAACATCACCATTACCAAGAAAATCTTCGCGACAGGCATGAATATGGTGCGGTTCAAATGTGGCAAAATCAATAGTTTGCATTTTAAATTCCTAAGATATGAGATTAAACATCAACATTTCTTGCCATCAGGGCATTATTTTCAATAAAATTACGCCGTGGCTCAACTTCATCACCCATTAGGGTGCTAAATATATTATCTGCCGCAATAGCATCTTCAATGGTAACCTTTAGTAGGCGACGCACACTTGGATCCATCGTTGTTTCCCAAAGCTGTTCTGCATTCATCTCCCCCAGACCTTTGTAGCGTTGGATATTCATGCCTTTTTTAACTTCGCCCATTAGCCACTCAAGCCCCTCAGCAAAGCTGTTTACCTGTCTGCCGTTTTCACCGCGACTTATCATTAAGTTGGCGCCACTGATTGTTGCAACCATTTCCGCAGCTTTAACGATTCGTGAATAATCACCACTTTCAACAAAATACCCATCCAAATTGGTAACAATATAATTACCATGTTCGACTCGGACAATTTTTAAACGATAGGTTTGTTTTATGTCATCAAACATGGCATCAAAGCTTACCTTGTACCCAGCTAATGCACCTGCCAGTAACTCGCAAGCCTTATCCGCCGATTCCTGAGTCGTTAAACTTAGTCTAGGCAAATGTAGTAAAGCTTCTAATACAACTTTATCCATGAATCTACCATGAGATTCAATTATTTGTTGTGCCTTCAGAAATACTTTTGCACAATTTGCGAGCGACTCTTTCTCAAGTAAAGTTTGCCCATCCGCCGTAAATTTAGCTTCAGTTAGTGCTAATTCAAGTAGATATTGATTAAGTTCATCTTCATCTTTTACATAACGTTCATTCTTACCTTGCTTAACCTTGAATAATGGAGGCTGAGCAATATAAATGTGTCCACGCTCAACTAATTCTGGCATTTGACGATAGAAGAATGTTAATAATAAAGTACGGATATGCGCGCCATCGACATCGGCATCCGTCATGATAATAATACGATGGTAGCGTAATTTATCTGCATTATACTCATCCTTACCAATTCCAGTGCCAAGAGCCGTAATCAAAGTTGCAACTTCTTGTGATGATAGCATTTTATCAAAGCGAGCTTTTTCTACATTGAGAATCTTACCTTTTAATGGCAAAATTGCTTGATTTTTCCGGTCACGTCCCTGCTTGGCAGAGCCACCCGCAGAGTCACCCTCGACTAGGTATAGTTCGCTATTTGCTGGATCTTTTTCTTGACAATCAGCAAGTTTACCCGGTAATCCCATACCATCAAGAATACCCTTACGGCGAGTTAATTCACGTGCCTTACGTGCAGCCTCACGAGCTCTGGCAGCTTCAACAATCTTGCCACAAATAATTTTGGCATCAATCGGATTTTCGAGTAGATAGGTTTTTAAAGCTTCATTAACTATTTCCTGAACTATAGGAGAAATCTCAGATGAAACCAACTTATCCTTGGTTTGTGAGGAAAATTTTGGATCTGGTAATTTAACCGATACAACGCAGGTTAGCCCTTCACGCATATCATCGCCACTAGTTGTTACTTTAGCTTTTTTGGCAAGTTCAGTTTCTTCGATATATTGATTAAGTGTCCGTGTCATTACTGTACGTAAAGCTGATAAATGTGAACCACCATCGCGTTGAGGAATATTATTGGTAAAACACTGGATATTTTCTGCATAGGAATCATTCCATTGCATGGCAACTTCAACACCCATTCCATCTTTTTCACCATTACAATGGAAAATCTTCTGATGCAGCACGCTTTTACTCCGGTTCATATAGGCAACAAAGCCCGATACACCACCAGAATAAGCAAAATTTTCTTCTTTACCAGTACGTAAATCTGCTAGAATAATATTTACGCCATTATTAAGGAATGAAAGCTCGCGAATCCGTTTTGCCAAAATATCATAATGATATTCAACAACACCAAACGTCTCACCACTAGCCATAAACTGGACCCGAGTACCTTTTTTACCTGCTGGAGCATCACCCTGCATTTTTAGTGGTGCAACTGCATCACCATGATTAAATTCCATCCAGTGCTCTTTGCCATCACGCCAGATAGTCAAACGCAACCAGTCGGATAAGGCATTAACTACAGATACCCCAACCCCATGTAAACCACCAGATATTTTGTAAGAATTACTATCAAATTTACCACCTGCATGAAGAACGGTCATGATTACTTCTGCCGCTGAACGCCCCTCTTCTGGGTGAATATCAGTTGGGATACCCCGCCCATTATCTTCAACCGAAATAGAGTTATCTTCATGGATGATTACTTTAATCGCATTACAGTGCCCGGCAAGAGCCTCATCAATTGCATTATCCAATACTTCAAAAACCATATGATGTAAACCAGTTCCATCCTGCGTATCACCGATATACATTCCCGGACGTTTACGTACTGCATCAAGCCCTTTTAGGACTTTAATACTGCTACTATCGTAATTTTGCTGATTAATTTCTGTCATTTTTCATCCTTTTAGAAAACCACTTAGGTTCGGTCTAAAACTTATTTAGTATTATTACGTATTCAATTAGGCGCGCAATGGCATGATCACATATTTGAAATCAACTTGATTGGGCACTGTTACAAGCACACTACGCTGATTATCAAAAAATGCCCATTGCAAGTTTTCTTCGTCAATATTATTTAACACATCAAGAATATAGCTAATATTAAAATTCAGGCGCAATTCAGCATCGTTACCATACTGAATACTTAATTCGTCGCGAGATTCTTCCTGATCTTCATTACGGCAACTAACTGTTATTAAATTTGGCTTTAATTCCAAGACAATAGTTTTTAGTTTATCTATTCCAATTACTGCTACTCGCTGTACAACCCGCAATAATTCCTGCCGATTAATTAGACATAGCTTATCATTGGTTAACGGTATAACCCGTTCATAATCAGGATACTTACCATCAATAACCTTGGTAATCAACTGTTTGTCTTCAGTCTCAAACATTACCTGATTATTATAGACTTTGATAGTTACCGGGTTATCGCTATCCTCCAGAAGACGAGCAAGCTCCATAACGGTCTTACGTGGAACTATTGAACTGATATCTGGCAACATATCTGCTAGTGGAAAATTAACATAACTCAAGCGATGTGCATCAGTAGCAACCAAGCTTAACTGATTATTTTTCACTTCCAACAGCATACCATTCAAAAATACACGGCTATCATTTACCGCCATCGAATATTGAACTTTACTAATTAACTCGCGTAAGTTGCGCTGGGAAATTACTAACTGTCCAATACAGTCCTCGTTAACGCGTAATAGCGGATAATGATCGGCTGGCAAGCTCTGTAGCGTAAATTTAGCGCGCCCTGACTTAACAGTAACCTTATTATCCGTAATACTTAGAATAACCTCCGTTTCAGGCAAAGCTTTCAGTACATCCTGTAATTTTTTGGCAGGAACAGTTATCGCTAAATCATCACCCTCAATCCCAGATTTAACTAGCAAAGTTGCCTGAATTTCCATATCATTGGCAATAATTGTTACCAAATCGCCTTGTTTTCTTAGATAAACATTGGACAAAATTGGCATAGTCTGTTTTTTTTCGACAAAGCCAGTTGTCAAAGCAAGTGGTTTAAGTAGTGCATCTCTTTGAAACTTTAACTGCATGATATACCCCAAAAATTAATTTTGCAACATCTGAATTAATAATTTGTATTCGCGCTCGATTTTCTCATCTTTCTCACGCAGCTGAGAAATCGTTTTCTGCGCATGAAGAACAGTGGTATGATCGCGCCCACCAAAAGCCTCACCAATAGCAGGTAAACTGTGCTGGGTAAGCTCCTTAGAAAGAGTCATTGCTATTTGCCTTGGTCTAGCAATCAGCTGTGTCCGTTTACTAGACAGTAGATCCGAAATTTTAATTTTATAAAAATCACACACAACTTTCTGAATGTCATCAATCGACACTGTGCGTACTTCACTAGCAATAATATCAATCAATGCTTCTTTCGCAATAGCTATACTAAGCCCTTTACGAGAAAATTTAGCATGATAGATTACCTTATTTAGAGCGCCTTCAAGCTCTCGAACATTTGACTTGATGTTTTGACCAATAAAAAAAGCTACTTCATCATCAAGGTCTATATTGCTACGCAATGCCTTATTTTTCAGAATTGCGACTCGCATTTCAAGTTCTGGTGGCTGAATTTCTACAGTTAGCCCTGAAGCAAATCTGGAAATCAAACGCTCATTTAAATTATTAATGTTTTTAGGAAAAGTATCGCAGGTCATTATTACCTGTTTACCCTTATCTAAAAGATTGTTAAATGTATAAAAAAATTCTTCCTGCGTTTTAGTCTTATCTCCGGCAATGAATTGAATATCATCCATCAAGAGCAAGTCAAGACCATTATAATAACGTTTTAATTCATCAAAGCCCTGGCGCATCGATGCCTTCACGACATCCTGAATATAATCATTTGCATGCAAATAGCGGATCTTAGCATTTGGATTTTTACGATATATCTCATTACCAATTGCCTGCATCAAGTGAGTTTTACCAAGCCCAACCCCCCCATAAACAAACAGGGGATTATGATTCCTATTTCCAGGGTCTTGGGTAATATGCATACCAATTGCATAGGCAAGCTGGTTAGAATTACCACGAATAAGACTGTCAAAGGTAAAATCTTTATTCAGCTTTGTTGACTGATGTAACTGAGCCAAAACCTCCTTTTCAACTTTCGGCTTAATAGCATTTTTGCTTCTTGAAATCGCAACACTCTCAATTTCAAGCACTGGTTCAACCTTAGCTATTGAACTCGAATTATTTCCTATTTCCTGAGTTACCTTGGCAGCTACGGGTTTATCCACAATAAAATCTACCTCTGTGCCATTATTAAGCTCCTGAAGAATAGAGCTAACTTTTGTCCAATACTTTTTGTTGATAAAGTCATGAATTAAGCGATTCCCGGCAACCACTTCCATTTTTGAATTATTTGCACGCGGAATAAGATTTCTGAACCAAGTATTATATTCTGCATCTGAAATAATCCCTTGTTCTTTAATCAGCATAACACATTGCTGCCACACAATTTCAAATTCTGTCATTTTTTTCTCAATAATTCAACTATACCCACAGCAATAAAAGAAGCTTTTAGTCTATTATAAAACCTAATCAATTACAAATAAACAAATATACAAGACAAGTTCAGATTTTTGTTGAACCAGACAATCTTTGTGCTGTGGCAGATAGACGATTAGACTTTAACCTAACCTTATGTATCCGAAATATCACATTATTTTACCAGAAGCAGGCTTCACTCATCGCTAATTCTTAAAAACCATCCACAACAAAGCAAAATGACTGGTTTTATTTTAAAATTTATCGATACATATCAGTTAATTTTATAGCCATTTGCCATATTTAATTTTGAATAAATCAGTGAGAGTCAATTAGCCTTAATAGCAGGCAGGACAGCGTGTTAAAATACCGGGTTATATTAATATTTCTCAATTCAGGATAAGTATGCAAGTTAATCAAATTCGTAATAAATTTATCGACTTTTTCAAAAGCAAAGGGCATGAAGCAGTAAAATCAAGCTCGTTGATCCCTCATGATGACCCTACTCTTTTATTTACTAATGCTGGGATGAACCAATTCAAAGATACTTTTCTTGGCTTAGAAAAACGTGATTATACTCGTGCAGTTACTGCCCAGAAATGCGTACGTGCTGGTGGTAAGCATAATGATTTGGAAAATGTTGGCTATACTGCTCGCCATCATACATTTTTTGAAATGCTTGGAAACTTCAGTTTTGGCGATTATTTTAAAACTGATGCGATTAAATACGCTTGGGAATTTCTAACTGCTCCAGAATGGCTTAATCTACCCAAAGACAAACTTTATGTAACAGTTTATCATACTGATGATGAAGCATTTGAGATTTGGAATAAAGAAATCGGAATTGATGCTAAGCGGATTATCCGAATTGGTGATAAACCGGGTGGTGGCTCAGATAATTTTTGGCAAATGGGCGAAACTGGTCCTTGTGGTCCATGTACTGAGATTTTTTATGATCACGGTGAAGGTATCTGGGGTGGTTTACCGGGTACTCCTGAAGAAGATGGTGATCGTTATATCGAAATCTGGAATAACGTCTTTATGCAGTTTAATCGTGATGAACAGGGAAATTTACATCCATTACCTAAGCCATCGGTTGATACAGGTATGGGGATAGAGCGAATTTCAGCAGTTTTACAGCATGTGCATAGTAATTATGAGATTGATTTATTTGTAAGATTAATCGATACTGCAAGTGCAATTACTAATTGTACCGATAAAAATAATGCATCGCTAAAAGTACTAGCCGATCATATTCGTTCGGTATCATTCCTGATTGCTGACGGTGCTTTGCCGTCTAATGACGGGCGAGGTTATGTACTGCGTCGAATTATCCGCCGTGCAATTCGTCATGGCTACAAGCTTGGACGACGTGAACCATTTTTCCATAAACTAGTGGCAACATTAGTAAGCGAGATGGGTGATGCCTATCCAGAGTTAATTCTTAATCAAGAATTGATTGAAAAGACTATTCAGCAGGAAGAGGAGCGCTTCTTCCAAACGATTGAGCACGGTATGACTCTTTTAAATATTGAAATGCATAATAAAGTCTTCTCTAATTTGCTAAGAGATAAGACCTTTGATACTTTCAATCAGAATTTTGCGTTCCTAGAGGATAAAGATGAGGATGCATTAGATACACTAAGTCGATTGATTAAAGAAAATAAATTAACTGAAACACAGATCAAATCATTATCAATGCAAAAACTGCCAGGTGAAATTGCTTTTAAACTATATGATACTTTTGGTTTTCCATTAGACTTAGTACAAGATATTTTACGGGAAGTTTCTGTCACCGTTGATATTGAAGGCTTTGAAAAGCACATGGCACATCAACGCGAAATGGCAAAGGCTGCGGGTAAATTCAAAATGAGCGACGCTCTTGAATATAGCGGCTGTGAAACTATTTTTGCTGGCTACGCGGCAACTTCATGTGAAGCTAAAGTTACAGCACTCTATCATGATGGTGTAGCAGTTAATCAGCTAAGTGCTGGACAGGATGGAATTATCGTTCTTGATAATACAGTGTTTTATGCTGAATCTGGTGGGCAAGTTGGTGATAGTGGAACAATTGCCATTAATGGCGGAGCCAGCTGCCTATTTGAAGTTAGCGATACCCAAAAAATCCGTGCTGCGGTACATGGTCATAGTGGTAAATTGTCGATTGGTAGTGTAAAAGTTGGGGACAAAGTAGTTGCAACAATTGACCTACATAAACGAATGGCAACCGCGCGTAATCACTCGGTAACGCATTTGCTACATAAGGCATTGCATGAGGTAGTTGGTGCACACGCGACACAAAAAGGCTCACTCGTTAATTCAGATTATACGCGCTTTGATTTTGCTAATGATAAAGGGCTAAGTCAGGAACAAGTAGAAGAAATTGAGCGAATTGTTAATCATGTTATCATGCAAAATTATCCAGTTCAAGTTGCTGAGATGAGCTATGATGAGGCAATCAAAAATGGTGCAATGGCATTATTTGGCGAGAAATATGGGGATAGCGTTCGCGTGGTTAAGATGGGAGATTTCTCAACTGAACTTTGTGGTGGAACACATATCAGTCAGACTGGTGATATTGGCTTTTTTACCATTACTAGTGAAGGTGGCGTTGCCAATGGCGTGCGCCGGATTGAAGCGATAACTGGTGAAGCAGCTTTAAAACGGATGCAGGCAAATATGGCAATTCTGGATAAAGCTCGTGATCAGCTAAAAGCACAAAGTAATGATATTGTAAATAACAAGATTGAGAGCCTAATTGCGGATAACAAAATATTAGCCAAAGAGATTGCCGAATTGAAGGCTAAACTAGCAAGTAGCCAGGCGGATAAACTTCTTGATCAGGCAGTAACAATCGCGAATAATGCCAAACTTCTAGTATTACGTATGGATAATACCGAAAGTAAAACTATCGTTGAATTAATTGATAAATTTAAAGATAAACTAGGTACTGGTATTGTTGTGATCGGTGCAGTTAATGGTGATAAAGTAAATCTAGCAGTTGGTGTTACCAAAGATCTGACTAGTCAGTATAAAGCTGGTGAAATCGTTGGTAAACTCGCAGCGATTGTTGGCGGTAAGGGCGGTGGACGTCCTGATCTGGCACAAGCTGGTGGTACTGATATAAGTAAAATTGATCAGGCACTTACTGAAGCAAAAGCACTCATTAAATAAAAGACAGCACTAGCTGTCTTTTATTTTAGAATAAATACAAAAAAGCACTGAGAACCAAGGCTAAGGAGAGGTTTAATACTAATAAAACAACAATGGTTGAGGATAGTTGGAGAATTACTCTGAAAGCAAGGGGTTATTTTGAAGCAGCTGTACCGTCTGCCCAGCCATTATGGATTTTTTCAAGATTTTGCTTATATTGATTAATGATTTCTGTAAGAGTTGGACGTTCACATTCTAAATCTGGTTTACCCTGATATTTACAAATAACCCAGTAGTGGTACTGTCCAAAACCCATCGGACGTAGCCCAGTTTCAAGAAATACAGACACTAAACAAGCAACTGCGATACTCAGAAATAATCCAGTTAAATAATTTACATAACCTTTGTTTTTCGGCACTAAATAATTAGCTGAGGAATCAAGCATAAATCTGATTATTACAATATAGATTGTCAATATGTTAAACATTACAAATGCCCAACCATACATGTGAACACCAAAGATTGTTGAACCTACTTGCGGCATTCCAGGTGGAATTTCTACTAAAATATGGAGCAGGGAAACATAGCTACCAAGAATACTGCTAATGAAACATAATAGGTAGCCACCTTTTAAATCATTGGATCTAATATTTATCAATAATCCGCAGCCAAATAACAAAAAACCAATTCGTTGCAAATTACACAAGGCACAAGGCAATACAGTGTCAATAAATAACTGGTAATACAGTGCAGTTAGTAATATTCCACAAACTACTAGCAATGCAAGAAGATTTAGTTTTCTAAGCTGTTGCAAAGTCATATTTCTTCACCAAGAATATGTTTTCAAGTCTGGAATATGAAAATTTGCATAGTGAATAATCCATACCCCATAAATAATAACCGAAATGATTATCAAGCTGTATTTCAGAGTTGAATTTTTTATAAAAACAATTCCAAATGCTGAAATACAAACAAAGAGGAAGGGGATAATTCCGGCAAACAAAATTTTTCCTTTATTATTTAATAATGTGAAACAGACTAGAAATCAAAACTATTCCTCTTCAAAAAACATATCATGATTAAGATTAATCTTGTGCCCATTAATAACCGTCTGGATTCGCGAAACAATCATTTCCAGCGCAGCTTTATTTGAACCATGCGGAATTATTATATGTGCAGCTTCCTTGGTTGGCTCGACAAATTTTTTATGCATTGGGCGGACAAATTTAGAATATTGTTCCATAACACTATCTAACGTTCGTGCTCGTTCACCAATATCGCGTTTCATTCTACGCATTAGGCGAATATCGGCAGCCGTATCAACAAAAATTCGTAATGCCATATGATTACACATTGTTTCATCATAAAGCCCAAAAATTCCTTCAACAACAATAATTTGTGCCGGGGCAATCGTAACTGTTTCAGCTTTTCTGGTGTGGGTGGTAAAATCATACTGTGGCATCTGAATTGGAACACCATTTGCCAAATCATCAAAGAGTTTACGCATTAATTCCCAGTCAAGGGCTGCGGGATGATCGAAGTTTACCCGATTTCTTTCTTCCATTGTCAAATTGGATCGGTCTAAATAGAAATTGTCCTGAATAAAAATAGTAACATTTTCGCTGCCTACAGCATGAATTATCTGTTCAGTTACGGTTGATTTACCCGAACCAGACCCACCAGCTACCCCAATAATAAATGGCTTCATTTTAGACCTCGTCAAAATAGCTGCTTACATCCAGCTCTTCTTTGTTAATTGCAGCACGAACTCTGGCAACAATCATTTCCAATGCAGCTTTATTTGCCCCGTGTGGAATTATAATATGTGCATTACGCTTAGTTGGTTCGATAAATTGTTTATGCATCGGACGAACAGACTCCAAATATTGTTTGATTACCGAATCAGTACTACGCCCACGCTCATGAATGTCGCGCTCAAGCCTACGGATAAAACGGATATCATCTGCAGTATCGACATATATTCTAAGCGTCATATATTTGCGGATTTTGGCATCGAGAAGGGCAAATAACCCTTCAACCACAATTATTGGTGCCGACATTACAGTTAGGGTTTCAGTCTTTCTGATATCAAGAGTATAATCATAAGTGGGCATCTCAATTGGTAAACCATTTGCTAGACAGTCAATATGTTTTAACATCAGTTCCCAATCAAAAGCATCAGGATGATCAAAATTTACTTTTCTTCGCTGTTCATGAGTAAGGTGCACAAGGTCTTGATAGTAATTATCCTGAACCAATATTGCTACATTTTCTTCACCGATTGCATTAACGATATGATCGGTTACCGTTGATTTACCTGAGCCAGACCCCCCAGCCACCCCAATAATAAAACTACTCATTAATAATTAATCCCTAACTAGTTCTTAAATAATAGTTCTTTTAATGCCTTTAATTCATCACGACATTTAGCTGCTTCTTCAAACTCCAGGTTCATGGAATGTTCTTTCATCCGTTTTTCAACCTGTTTTACCAGTTTGGTCAATTCTTTATCGCTTAAATCTTTTGGTAGCTTGATTTCAAACTTTTGTTTTTTCTCTTCACGATATACGCCATCAATAATATCATTAATTGGTTTGACTACGGTTAATGGAGTAATGCCAAATTTCTCATTATGACTAAGCTGTTTCTCGCGCCGACGTTTGGTTTCATCAATCGCAACCTGCATCGCCTTAGTTATTTTATCAGCATAAAATATCGCCCGCCCCTCACTATTTCTGGCAGCACGTCCAACAGTTTGGATTAATGAACGTTCCGAACGTAAGAAACCTTCTTTGTCCGCATCAAAGATTGCAACCAGACTCACTTCCGGCATATCAAGTCCTTCACGAAGTAGATTCACTCCGACTAGCACATCAAAAACACCCAGCCGTAAATCACGGATAATTTCGACCCGTTCGACAGTATCAATATCTGAATGTAGATAGCGAACACGAATCCCATTCTCTGCATAGTATTCACTTAGCTTTTCAGACATTTTCTTAGTAAGAGTAGTAACTAGAACCCGTTGATTAAGTTCTTTACGGATTTTTATTTCATGAAGTAGATTATCAACCTGAAATTCTACTGGACGAACTTCGATAATCGGGTCAAGAAGTCCGGTTGGGCGAACGACTTGTTCCACCAGATTATCTTGATGTTCTGCTTCGTACTTACCGGGAGTCGCTGATACCATTATTGTTTGTGGCATTCTTACTTCAAACTCTTCAAAGCGAAGTGGGCGATTATCCATTGCTGATGGTAGCCTGAAACCATAATCCACCAGATTTTGTTTACGCGCCCGATCACCATTATACATCCCACCGATTTGTGAAATTGTAACATGAGATTCATCAACAAACAAAATTGCATTGGCTGGCAAATAATCAATCAACGTTGGTGGGGGTTCGCCCGGTGCGCGTCCAGTTAGATGGCGAGAGTAATTTTCAATTCCCTTACAGAACCCGATCTCAGTCAACATTTCTAGATCAAATTCGGTACGCTGCTTGATACGAAAAGCCTCGATAGTTTTTCCAGCTGCTTCATATTCACGGATTCTTTTCTCTAGCTCAACCTTGATTGTTTCGGTAGCAGACATGATTGTTTCACGTGGTGTAACATAATGCGAGGATGGGAATACGGTAAATCTGCCGATTCTTTGCTCAATCTTCCCTGTTAGCGGGTCAAAGAGAAATAATCCATCAATTTCATCGTCAAAAAGGCTGATTCTAATTGCCTTATCATAATACTCTGCCGGGAATACATCAATCGTATCGCCACGAATACGAAATGTACCTCGCTTAAATTCAATATCTTCACGCTGATATTGCATGTTTACCAACTGTTTGATTATCTCTTGCTGGGTTAGAGTATTACCTTCTTTTAGATGTAAGATCATCTGACGATAAGCTGCTTCATCACCAATACCATAAATCGCTGAAACAGTTGCAACGATTATTGTATCATCGCGCTCAAGAAGTGATTTAGTTGCTGAAAGCCGCATCTGCTCGATATGTTCATTGATTGAAGAATCTTTTTCAATAAAAAGATCTTTATGCGGAACATAGGCTTCTGGCTGATAATAATCATAATAAGAAACAAAATATTCAACTGCATTTTCAGGGAAAAAATCACGAAATTCAGCATAAAGCTGTGCTGCCAAAGTTTTATTATGCACCATGATTAATGCCGGGCGACCTGTTTCAGCAATTATATTTGCCATAGTATAGGTTTTCCCACTACCAGTTACCCCAAGTAAAGTCTGGTACTGTAAGCCATCTTTTAAACCCTCTACTAGTCCACTAATTGCCGTTGGCTGATCTCCAGCTGGAGGAAATGGCTGATGAAGTCTAAATGAACTACCGGGATATTGAATAATTTTCATGACAAACTATACTCGATAAAATTGGCTTTTTTAATTGCTACCAACTGTACAAACTGAAATTACAACTAAATTTACTTCAGACATAAAAAAAGACCGCCACACAAATGGCGATCTTAGTCATATCAATTAATTAACGTCTGTCATTACCAGATAATGCAATGATAATCTGTAATAAGCTAGTAAATAGATTATATAAACTAACATACAGACTCAAGGTTGCTGAAATGTAGTTAGTTTCACCACCAGTAATAATCTGGTTTACTTGCCAAAGTATCATCAATGAGGAGAAAATTACAAATGCACCACACAACATTAAATGAAACATTGGTAAGTGTAAGAAAATATTAGCAATAACCCCAACCATAATTACAATCCCACCAATTGCAAGGAAGTTAGTCAAAAATGGTGTTTCTCTTTTTATAGTATAAGCAATTGCACTCATTGCAAAAAATACTGCTGAGGTCAAAACTGCGGCAAGTAAAATCAGCTGGCTACCATTTGGCAGACGTAATGCTACCTGAAATAATGGTCCAAGCAATAAACCCATTAAAAACGTAAACGCCATCATCCACACGATTCCAGCAAAGCTATATTTATTTTTCTCAATCATGAACATTAAGAAATACATCGCACCGATAAGTAGCAAGGTACCCATGATTGGGCTACCCATTAAGAACATGAATGACATATTAACGCCGATGAGCGCGCCAATTGCTGTTGGAATTAGAGATAAAGCAAGCAGTAAATACGTATTTCGCATTACCTGTGAGCGAGTTTCTGCAGAGGGCGCCGCCATTGCGTATTGTTGCTGTTGATAATTATAGTTCATTGTTTCACCTTTTATTAAAATCACAGTTTACCACTCTTATTATATAGCATCTAACACATAAAAATCAAGATTCTCAATTGATTATTATGTCTATGTTCAATCAATACGAGATTAGATCGGTGATTGGTAGCTTGATATTAATGAATAAGTCTTTAGGGATATAACGATCGAATCCTGATTCCATAAGCTTTTCAAACAGACCTTGTCGGGTATAGGCATCAAATTTTAAACGAAGCTGTTTGGTAAAAAGACTATCAATTGTACTTTTGGTAACAGTTTTGTTTTCGATTTGTGATAATACTTCCGCTATTTCTTGACTACTTAAACCAGAGAGAAAAAGGAAAATCACCTGTTTTTCACGTTTGGTTAGTTTGTATCGCTCTAAATCAGTTTTCTGACTTGCTTTTCGATAGATATTATATGCTCTTAAAATCTGATGATGAACCCCACCAAACGGAATTTTCTGAAAAACACAATAAATAGCAATAACCTCATTAGTTGAGGGATTTACTACCGGATATTTTGTACATAAATAGGGCTGAACTTGCCCATCAAATAAATGGATGTTGAAAGATATGCGTTTATTCCTAGTGTTTATTACTTCCTGTTCTTCAATAATGGACTGATTATGTTTGTAGTTATCTGCTTCAAGCGGGAAAACATAGTTATTGATAATGCTATTGTCACAGTTAAAGACTCGGTTATGCGTTGCAGTAGCATAAATAGCTTTGGAATCGGTTCCTTTGACCACCACACATAAATCATTGATAACCTGATCGGTAATTTCTAGAGCATTAGTAAACTGTTGTAGATACTCTTGATTACTTAGCATTTTTGCTT
>WBZO01001931.1_pt1 | contig 29429 bp, 42 predicted proteins | sample 5204261 | NCBI WGS metagenome assembly WBZO01 (sample SAMN12412400, study PRJNA552823) | activated sludge metagenome | isolation source: activated sludge from anammox sidestream of wastewater treatment plant... | place: USA: North Carolina | collected 2017-09
CGAATCGCCGGAACCAGTATGCCGCGCTCGCGCAATCCTTGGCTGATACACACGGCTTCGGCGCTGCCGCCGATCAGCAGCGGTTGAATCGGGGTATCGGACGGCAACAGTTTCCACGGTAGCGATTGCAAGCTTTGTTTCAGTTGTACGATATGCTGCGCCAATGCCTCACGGCGCCATTCGTCCTGTTCGATCAGCCGCAAACTGGTCAGCAATGCATGCGACAACGCCGGCGGTGTGGCGGTGGTATAGATGTAACTGCGCGCCGACTGAATCAAGGTTTCGATGATGTCCGGCTGCGCCGCGACAAATGCGCCGGACACCCCGGCCGCCTTGCCGAGCGTCGCCATGTACACCACACGCGGCGAATGTACCGCCCGTCCCTCCGCCGCATGCAAGCTGCCGCGCCCTTGCCGCCCGAGTACGCCGAAACCGTGCGCGTCGTCGAGTAGCAGCAGCGCATTGTAGCGCTCACACAGAGCGATCAGTCGCGCAATCGGCGCAATATCGCCTTCCATACTGAAGACCGCATCGGATATGATCAACCTGCGCCGCGCCTGGGTTGCCGCCAGCCGTTTCTCCAGCACCACCAGATTGAGGTGCGGATAGCGGATGAATTTGGCGCGCGATAACAGCGCCGCATCGTTCAACGACGCATGATTGAGCTTGTCGGAAAAAACGGCATCGTCGCGCCCGGCCAGCGCGGTCACCACGCCGGTGTTCGCCATGTAGCCGGTAGAAAACAACAGCGCTTGCGGAAAACCGGTGAATGCCGCCGCCGCTTCTTCGAACTGATGATGCGCCGCCGAATGTCCATTGATCAGATGCGATGCGCCGGCGCCTACCCCGTAACGCTGCATACCTTCGCATACCGCTTGAATCAATGCCGGATGATTGGCCAGCCCGAGATAATCGTTGCTGCTGAACGCCAGGTAACTCCGGCCATCGGCCGTGACATGACTGGCTTGCGGGCTGTCGACGATTTGCCTTACCCGCCGCAAGCCCTGCTGCTCGCGGATGCGCAGTTGTCCGGCCAGATCGGAAAACATTTACGACAGTGCGCGCAGCCCCAGTTTATCCAGCAGCGCCCGGTCGCGATCGGTTTCCGGATTTGAAGTCGTCAGCAACTTGTCGCCGTAGAAGATCGAATTGGCTCCGGCGAGAAAACACAGCGCCTGAACTGCATCGGACATTTCCTGACGGCCTGCGGATAGCCGCACCATGGCTTTCGGCATGGTGATCCGCGCCGCAGCAATGGTGCGTACGAACTCGAGCGGATCCAATTCCTCCGTACCATACAGCGGCGTGCCTTTGATCTGCACCAGATGATTGATCGGCACCGATTCCGGGTAAGGATTCAGGTTTGCCAATTGCGCGATCAGGCCGGCGCGCGCGCGGCGCGTTTCGCCCATACCAACGATACCGCCGCAGCACACGTTGATGCCGGCATCGCGTACTTCCTGCAGCGTATCGAGGCGATCCTGATACTGTCGCGTGGTAATGATTTCCTCATAATATTCCGGCGCGGTATCGAGATTGTGATTGTAATAATCCAGACCGGCTTCGCCGAGCTGCTGCGCCTGACCTGGTTTCAATAGACCCAGGGTGGCGCAGGTTTCCATGCCGAGCGATTTGACCGCGCGCACCATCTCGGTCATTTTTTCGATGTCACGCTGTTTCGGTCCGCGCCATGCCGCGCCCATGCAAAACCGCGACGCGCCTTTGGCCTTCGCCGCAGACGCCGCGGTGACCACTTCGTCCAGCGACAACATATCCTGATTTTCAACCCCGGTGTGATAGCGCGCGGCTTGCGGACAATAACCGCAATCCTCGGGACAGCCGCCGGTTTTGACCGAAATCAGCGTCGATAACTGCACACCGTTGGCATCGTGAAATTGGCGGTGCACCGTTTGGGCGCGAAAAAGCAGGTCGTTAAACGGTGCATTTAGCAACGCTTCAATGTCCGCTACGCTCCAAACCGCTGCATCGTGCAACTTTCCGGTTTTATTTCTCAGTTCGTTTTGTATTTCGCTGTTTGCCGGTGAATCCCAGTTCATATTCATTTACCTTTAAATGCTGTAGCGATCGCGCTGTTTGCCGATAGCCTTCGATGATCAAGAATGGTGTCAGTGCCGCTTATTTTACCACCGACGATTTTTACACAATGGATTAAATACGATGCTTATCCGGACACAGAAAAGCTGCTTGCTTTGCGGCGCGATTACCGGCGGGGATTTTTGCCCAGCCTGTTACCGCGATTTGCCGCAACTGCCCGTCAGTCATTGTCCTGTTTGCCTGTGGCCGGTGCCTGCCAACGAAATCTGCGGCAGCTGCCTGAAGAAACCGCCGGCATTCACACGCACGCTGGCGGCGCTGCGCTATACCTTTCCTGCCGATGCGCTGATTCACGCGTTAAAATATCAAACCCAGCTGGCCATCGCGCCGGTTCTTGCCGATCTATTCATTGCCCGGCTGGAAACAGCGGAATCGCTGCCCGATGTCATCGTGCCGATGCCGCTGCATCCGATCCGGCTGCGCGAACGCGGATTCAATCAGGCGATGGAAATCAGCCGCAGGATCGCGAAACAAACGGGCATTGCCTTGCTGCCGGACGGTTGCAGCCGCATCAAGCATACCTTGCCGCAAACCGGATTACCGTGGAAAGAGCGGCAAAAAAATATCCGCCGGGCTTTTAGTTGTAAAATAGATGTGTCCGGCAAACATGTTGCGATCGTCGATGACGTCATGACCACCGGCGCGACCCTGAATGAATTGGCGCAAGTATTGCGCCGCCGGGGCGCTACTGAAATCAGCAACTGGGTTATCGCCAGAACCCTGCCGGGAATCCATCCATTAGGCCCTTATACTTTTTAACTCACCGCATGTTTCATATCGTTTTGCATCAACCGGAAATTCCGCCCAATACGGGCAACATCATCCGCCTGTGCGCCAATACCGGCACACAACTTCATTTGGTCAAGCCGCTCGGCTTTCCGCTGCAGGATAAGCAACTAATCCGCGCCGGCCTGGATTACCACGAATTTACTTCCATTCAAGTGCATGAAAACTGGGCGGCATGCCATCAGATCCTGCAAGGACACCGCCTGTTTGCGATCACGACGAAAGGAAAACAGCGTTACGATCAGGTGGCGTATGCTGCGGGGGATGTGTTTCTGTTTGGCTCGGAGAGCTGCGGCCTGCCCGCTCACCTCATGGAGACTTTTCCGGAACCGCACCGTCTCCGGGTGCCGATGGTGGCAACCAGCCGCAGTTTGAATCTATCGAACGCCGTTGCCGTCGTGGTTTATGAAGCATGGCGGCAAATGGGATTTCCGTCGGGGCAATAGCTTGTGACTACTGCAAATTGAGATTCTCGCTCAAAATGCGCGGCGTCACGAAAATCAGCAATTCGCGTTTGTTATCCACTTTCGTGGTATTGCGGAAAACATACCCCAGCACCGGAATATCGCCCAGCATCGGCACCTTGTTCACCACTTCGTTCTCAGTGCGGTCGAAAATACCGCCAATGACAACGGTTCCGCCATTCTCGACGAGAATCTTGGTCGTCACCGACTTGGTATTGATCGGCGGCGGCAGGAATTGATTGATCGGCGTGCCGATTTTGTCCTGATTGACGTTCAATTCCATATCGATCTGGCCATTGTAGGTAATCAGCGGTTTCACTTTCAACCGCAACGTGGCATCCATGAAACGGATACTGGTTGCGCCGCTGCTGGTTGCTTGCTGATACGGCACCCGGTCGCCCTGTTCGATAATCGCTTCTACGCCATGCGCGGTAACCACGCGCGGACTCGCGATGATCCGCCCTCTTTGATCGGTCTCCAATGCGGATAATTCAAGATTGATCAGCCGGTTATTGTTAATCTTCAGCAAACTCAAGCCCAGTGCGGCGGGACCGCCCAGTAAGCCGGTCGCTGCCGCTGCGGGCAGATTCACATTCAGATTATCTCCCCCCGATGCCGATCCTCCGCCCGCGAGTGTGCTCGAGTTAGCCAAGTTGCCTGAAATACCGAGTCCATAACTTCCCAGATTGTTTGCGTTCTGAATCCCGAAGCGCGCCCCCAGATTCCGGCTGAATTGATCCGTCGCTTCCACAATACGCGCTTCGATCATGACTTGCCGTTCAAAAACATCCAGTTTTTGAATGCGCTTTCTGATCTCTTCCAATCTGGACGGAATATCGGTAACCGTGACGGTATTGCTGATGTCATCCAGATTGATCGTGCCGCGTTTGCTGAGCATGCTTTCGAACGACATCGAATTGACCCGGCGGTGATTCAGGCGAAAAATTTCGGAGCGCAGCGGCTCCATATCGGCAATTTGCATTTTCGCTTCCACGTCGAGCAATTCCCGGTCCGCCATTTCCTTGCGCGGCGCGACAAAAATGACATTACCGGTCTGGCGCTTATCCAGTCCGTGCGCTTGCAGCACGATGTCCAGCGCATGATCCCAGGGCACATCTTTGAGCCGCAGCGTAAGATTGCCCGCAACGGAATCGCTGGCAATGATATTCAGATTGGTAAAATCGGCGATGACTTGCAATACCGCGCGCACTTCCACGTCCTGGAAATTGAGCGATAGCCGTTCACCGGTGTATCCGCCATTGGCGCGTTTCTTTTTCGCTTGTTCTTCTTCATCTTCGCTCAGTGCCCGGACTTCCAGAACAAACCGGGTACCGGATTGCCGCGCGGAATGCTCCCATCGTCCGCCCGCTTTGACATGCATGCGGACATTATTGCCTTTCTTCGAGGTTTCGATGGTATGAACGGGCGTTGCAAAGTCGACGACATCAAAGCGCCTTCTCAGACTGCCGGGTAGCACGGTATCGACGAATTCAACGAAAATATCGTTGTTTTGCAGTTGCACATCGACGCTGGCGCCGGGTTTCGTCATATCAACCTCGATTCGCCCTTCGCCGTTCGCGCCGCGCCGGAAATCAATATCCTGCAAACTATTCATTTGCTGATTCGGAGTCTCCTCCGCAAAGCGCACCTCTGAAGTTGCAACCGGACTCTCTTGCACACTGACCAGTTTGATATAGAGAATATTGTCTTGCGCACTGATATCGTGCCGCATCAGTCTCGCCAAATTCAACACCAGCCGGGTGCGATCCCCGACCTGCACGATGTTGATGCTGCGCAAATCACCTTCGGCGGCTTCCTGCACATTTTTGCCCAAGCCGTTGGCGACCCGATAAAGGTCAAAATAAATGCGATGCGGATTATCCAGCACAACACCCGGCGGCAGTGCCGGTAACGGCCGATCCAAAGTAAGCTTGGCGATGACTTCGCCATTCTGGAACGTGGAGATATCGATGGAACGGATGCTATTGCTATCGGGCGGTGCTTCCGCAGTTATCGTTTGTTGTGCAAGAACCGCAGTCGCAAAACAAATCAACAGTGCTGCTAATACGATGTTGAGACCATATCTTTTCATCATTATTGGTAGCTTTATGGTTGTTTTATTTTAATTTTTCAGCATAAGTGCACTTGTTTTCTCAGTCCATTCATTTACGCCATCTTGCACAATCTCCCGTAGTTGAACTTCCGATTCCGATATATGGTTAATTTTCCCGAAATTCTGCCCTAGATAATTACCGACTTGCACACGGTACAAGGTACCGTCCGGTGATTTGATCACAGCAAAAATCTTATCGTGCTGCTGCAACGTGCCAACCATCAACAGGCTTTCCAGCGGATAGGACTCCAGCACTTCCTTGCGCCGCGTTAAGTCCGGCTGAATTCCGCTGCCGGCCGGTTGCACATGATCATTTTTCCGCGGTACAAAAGGGCTGGGCAGGTCAAAAGCCTGATAGGTAAAATATTGATGCGGCCTGATTTCAGGCAAAGGGTCGACCTGACTTTGCAAACCTTCTCCGGCACTTTGAACGAATGCCTCCAGATCGTTAAAGCCGTTCTGACTGCAAGCAGTCAGCACCGTCAAAGGCAGTATTGCAAGCAACATCGGCAGACAGCGGTTTGTGGTCATGGTTATTTACCTTTCGCTTGCTTTGCCAATTCTTCTTCATCCAGATAGCGGAATGTCTTCGCGATCGCATCGAATACTAATTTTCCATCCGCACCGGGAACGATAGTGATGTCATTTAACGTGACAATCCGTGACAATCGCGCAACATCGCTGGCAAAAGCGCCAATATCGTGGTAACCGCCGGTTACCCGGATGGAAACCGGAAGTTCGGCATAAAATGCATTGATCGTTTCCTTCTCGGCCGGCTTGAATAATTCAAACTGCAACCCTCTACCCAGACCCGCCTGATTGATATCGATCAGCAACGCTTCCATTTCCGATTTATCAGGAAGCTGCTTCAGCATGGCGCTCAGCGATTGTTCTATTTCTTCCAATTGCACGCGTAGCGCCGGCAAATTGACCGCGCTTCTTTTTTTAATCAAATAAGTATTTTTTAATGTTTCTTCTTCCGCGCGGATCTTTTCCAGCATATCGGTCTGTTCTTGCCACACCAGAAAATGGCCGGCAATAACGATGGCAGTGAACAAAATGACCAAAGCGCCAATTTTAATCGGTGCCGGCCAATTTCCCGCTTGATTGATATCAAGCTGGCGCAATTCCATGAGTAGATCATTCATACCGTAGCCTTACGATTTTCCAGGAAGATTGGAAAGCGGTTTCTGTGCATCATCGAGCGATGTCCGTCTCAGTTTTACTCTCATGTTAAATTCATTCTGGCGGATGTTATTGACCGTCATCGCCTTAATTTCGATTAACAGCGGTGACTCAAGCCAGGGCGATGATTCCAGATTACGCATCAGCATCGATATCCAGGCGTTGGATTGCGCATACCCCATAAGGGTAATGTTCTGATCATTCTGCTTAACGCTTTGCAAATACACACCGTCGGGAAGCAATCGCACCAGTTGATCGAGCAAATGCACCACTTCGGAGCGGCTATTCTGTAATGTTTCGACAACATGCTTGCGCGCCAGCAATTCCTGGGTTTGCGACTTTATGTTGCGGATTTCAGCAATCTCGCTGTCCAAAACGGCAATGCGGCTCTGCAAAAATTGATTGCGGGCATTCTGATACTCTATGTTGCCCGCAATGAAGGTATAAACGCCCCACACAACCAGGATTCCCAAAAAACTCACTGCGCCCGCCAGAATCGCAATCTGTTGTTGCCTGGCTTTACGCTTCAGTTCGCGATGAGGGAGCAGATTGATGCGGATCATGACGGATCGAAACTGCGTAGCGCCAGACCGCACGCGATTAAAAGAGACGGCGCATCCTGATTCAATTGGCGCGAAATGATGCGGCTCGATAGCTCCATGCCGGCGAAGGGATTGATCACGAGTGTGCTGACTTGGGTGCGCGCCGCAATGATGGCGTCCAATCCGGGAATAACGGCGCATCCGCCGGCGATGAAAATGTAATTAACTTCGGTATATTGCGTCGAGGTGTAAAAGAACTGAATGGCGCGCATGACTTCGATCGCCAGCGTCTCGCAAAAGGGTTGCAATACTTCCGCCTGGTAATTTCCCGGTAGATTCCCGCCGCGTTTGGCGGTTTCCGATTCCTCCAGGGATAGATTGAATTGATTATGAATCTCCTGGGTCAGCTGATCGCCGCCAAAATGCTGATCGCGCGTGTACAACGACTCGCCGTTCAGCAGCACATTCACTTTCATGACGGTCGCGCCAATATCGACGAGCGCTATCACCCGGTCCTTTCCGCCATCCGGCAGTTGATTCAGCGTCAATTCAAATGCCGATTGTGCCGCGTACGGCTCAACATCCATCACGACCGTTTTAAGACCAGCCGCAAGTGCGGCAGCCACGCGATCCTCCACTTTTTCTTTGCGCGAAGCTGCAATGAGAACTTCGACTTCGTCCGGATTATCCGGGGCAGTCCGGGTAACTTGAAAATCCAAATCAACTTCATCCAACGGGAAGGGAATATATTGACTGGCCTCATTTTCCACTTGAAAAACCAGGTCTTCCTCCCGCTGTCCGGCCGGCACTACAATTTTCTTGGTAATTACATCCGTTGCGGGTAGCGCCAAGGCCACATTCTTCTGGCGCGTCCCCATACGCTTCCAGCTGCGTTGCAAACTCTCGGTCACCGCTTCCATATTGGCAATTGCACCGTCCTGCACGGCATCAGCCGGCAAAGATTCGATGACATAGCGTTCTATGCGGTAGGGATTATTGCCTTTGCCGGCCATGGATAACTCAACCATCTTTACCGATGAAGAGCTAATATCCACACCGATTAATGACGGCGACTTCAACTTCAGGAAGTCTAAATTGATTTCAAAATTTCCCTTGAACATTGTTCAGTTAGAAGCGATACTCGCGCATTGAATTATAAATTACCCTATTCAGGATTAATATCTACAAGCTATTCTTAAATCGAATAAATTCAAATTTATTCAGCAGATTGAGAAAACTGCTGTTGATTCTGACAGAACCTGGAAAACCCTATTCAAAGAAAAACAGTAAATATACCCCCTATAATTTTGTATTTTAACCGTTTCATTACCTAATTATCCATGTTTGCTCGCTGGTTGTACTATTTTTTTATCACATTGTCCGCTTTGGGTTTGATTGGTGTACTGCTGGCCGGTTTTGCCGGGCTGGTTATCTACTCGAATTTGCCGTCGCTCGATACACTGACCGATTACCGCCCGAAAATACCGTTGCGCATTTATAGCGATGAAGGGCAGCTGATCGGCGAATTCGGTGCGGAACGCAGAAATGTCGTGAGTATTTCCGAAGTGCCGGAACGTCTTAAGCAGGCGATTCTTGCGGCGGAAGACGACCGTTTTTATGAACACGGCGGCGTTGACTATCTGGGAGTATTGCGCGCGGCCTATTCCAATTTTTCTGCAGGCAGTGTGCGCCAGGGCGCCAGCACGATCACCATGCAGGTTGCGCGCAATTTTTTTCTGACCCGGGAAAAAACAATCACCCGGAAACTCAGTGAAGCGCTGCTGGCGTTCAAAATTGAACACAGTCTCAGCAAAGACAAAATCCTGGAACTGTACGTCAATCAAATCTATCTCGGGCATCGCAGTTATGGTTTCGCAGCGGCCGCAAACACCTATTTCGGAAAATCCCTGCAAGAGATCAATATTGCCGAAGCCGCCATGCTGGCGGGATTGCCCAAAGCACCTTCAAGCTACAACCCCATCAGTAATCCCAAGCGGGCCAAAAACCGGCAGCTTTATGTCTTGGGCCGGCTTCATAAACTGAATTACATTTCCAGCGAAGAACTGAGCGAACTGGAAAAGCAACCTATCGCCATAAAGAAACAATCGACAGCTTTTGCCATGCGCGCTGAGTATGTTGCCGAAATGGTCCGACAGGTAATTTACGACCGTTACCAGGAAGAAACCTACGACAAAGGCATCAAAGTCTATACGACATTACGCCAATTGGATCAGGAAGCAGCTTATCAAGCGTTGCGCAAAAACGTCATCGAATACGACAGACGCCGCGGTTACCGCGGCCCCGAAGGTTATGTCGACCTGGCCAAATACGGCGCCAATCAGGAGAAAACGCTGGATGACGCGCTGGACGAAATCAATGACAGCGATGATATTTACGCAGCCATTGTATTGACCGCCAAATCCAATGCCGTCCAAGCTTATAAGAAAGGGGGGGAAATTATTGAAATTACCGGCGAGGGATTAAAATTCGCGCAGAAATTTCTGGCCGATAAAAAAGATCCCGGTAAAAAATACATCATCCCCGGTTCAATAATCCGTATCCAGAAAAATCAGAAAAATATCTGGCATATTGCCCAATTACCGGAAATTGAAGCCGGGCTTGTATCGCTAGATCCTAACGATGGTGCTATTCATGCATTAATCGGCGGATTCGATTTTTATAAAAATCAATTCAACCATGTCACCCAAGCGTGGCGGCAACCGGGTTCGAGCTTTAAACCGTTCATTTATTCCGCAGCCTTGGAAAAGGGCTTCACACCGGCCACCATCATTAACGATGCCCCGCTCTCGTTCAGCGCCGCACAAACCGGCAGTCAATCGTGGGAACCGAAAAATTTCGATGGAAAGTTCGAGGGACCGATGCGCATGCGCACTGCGCTAACAAAATCAAAAAATCTGGTTTCGATCCGGATCTTGCAAGCGATCGGCATTCAGTACGCGCAAGATTACATAACCCGGTTCGGTTTCGATGCCAGCCGGCATCCGCCCTATTTACCAATGTCGCTTGGCTCGGGTTCCGTAACCCCGATGCAAATGGCTGCGGGATATGCTGTTTTTGCTAATGGCGGTTTTCGTGTCGCGCCTTATTTCATCAAAAAAATTGAAGATGAGAAAGGCAATATCATCGAACAATTTCAACCCGTATCCGTCACCAATGGCGCAAAGCGTGTCATCGATCCGCGCAACGCATTTATCATGACCAGCATGATGCAAGATGTCATCAATCACGGCACCGCTGTCAAAGCAAGACAATTGGGACGCACCGATTTAGCCGGAAAAACCGGTACCACCAGTAATTTTGTCGATGCGTGGTTCTGCGGCTTTCAGAAAGACTTAGTAACCATCGCCTGGACCGGATATGACGAACCGAAATCGCTGGGAAATAACGAAACTGGCGGACGCGTCGCCTTACCGATATGGATGGATTACATGGGACCTGTCCTGAAAGGCGTGCCGATGGCCGAATACAGACCGCCGAATGGAGTCGTTACCGCAAAAATTAATTCGGCTACAGGATTCAGGGAATCCGGCGGCGACATGACTGAATTCTTCTTTAGCGAACAACTTCCGCCGCTAAATGAGAGTCCGATTGAACAGACGCCAAAAGACACCAGAGAAGTGCAGGATCAATTATTCTAGGAAAGCTCTTAAACGCGCTCCCATTGAAATCACAGGTCCAACATGCCTGCAATTTTACTTGCAAGCTGCATTTTTTACCTGGTTCCACCCTGATAGCCGTTACAGAGTTTCTTCCTTAGTGCAACGCTGATTAATCCGGCAAATGAGATGAAGCGCGTGGTGCACGGAACACAGCAATCAAGACATATCAACAAGATAGATCAAAGAGCGAGTACCGTGCAACGAAGTGATTTGCTCGTATAGTCTTAATCAGCGTTTCCTCAGGCCGCCCCGCGCACCTTTATCCCTTTTTTAACCACTTGGCAGCTTCTACTGCATAATAAGTCAATATCCCATCAGCCCCAGCGCGTTTGAATGAAAGCAGCGCTTCCAATACGCAGGCCTCTTCATTGAGCCAGCCATTAATTGCAGCCGCTTTAAGCATGGCATATTCACCACTTACCTGATAGACAAATGTCGGTGCGCCATACTGGTCCTTCACGCGACGCACAATGTCGAGATAAGGCATACCCGGCTTGATCATCACCATATCCGCTCCTTCATTCAAATCCAGTCCGACTTCCCATAGGGCCTCATCGGAATTTGCTGGATCCATCTGATAGGTATATTTGTTCCCAGCGCCAAGATTCGCCGCGGATCCAACCGCATCACGGAATGGCCCATAAAAACTGGAAGCATACTTTGCGGAATAGGCCAGTATGCGTGTATGAATAAATTGCTGGCTATCCAAACTGTTCCGGATCGACGCAATACGGCCATCCATCATGTCGGAAGGCGCCACAACGTCTGCTCCCGCTTGCGCATGTACCAGCGCTTGCTGACACAGAACATTCACCGTCTCATCATTCATGACGTAACCGCGCTCATCAATCAAACCATCTTGACCGTGACTGGTATAGGGATCCAGCGCAATATCGGTTATGACCCCCAGCTCGGGAAAATTCTTCTTCAATTGCCTGACGACTCTAGGCACCAATCCATCCGGATTATAAGCTTCGCTTGCGGTCAGATTTTTAAGCCCGGTTTCAATCACCGGGAAAATTGCAAGTGCCGGAATACCCAACTGCAAACATTCTTCTGCTTGTACCATCAATAGATCCAGGCTTTGCCTGACAACACCCGGCATTGATTGAACATCCTCAGTGCGATTTTTACCATCCAATACAAAAACAGGATAAATCAAATCATCTACGTGAAGATATGATTCTTGCATGAGACGACGGGAAAATTGATCACGACGCATGCGCCGCATTCTTTTTTGCGGAAACTGACTGAAAGAAAACATAAGAAAAGAGAAATAAAAAATAAGATAAAAAAAATCTATTGCTTAGTGGAACTAATTCAGACATTAACCTCTCTTAGCAAAGGACATCTTGATCGTCCCCCTGTCTTTCCTCCCTGAGACAGGGCCTTAAGAAGTGATATTAAGGCGATTCCCCCCCGGTTTTACTCCCCTTTAACCGGGGGTTTTTTTCAACCCTCTTCAAGAATTCGAGCGGAATTTAACCATTCGTTTATGACAGTCGCTGCATTTTCAACGCCACTGCCAGCTAAACTAGAAAACAACTGCACAGTACATCCCGGATAAGATTTATTCAAATATTGAGTGACCGCTTGCAATGTCATGTGCGCTTTCTGCTTACTTAACTTATCAGCTTTAGTCAATAAAATATGAACAGCTTTCCCTGTCGGCACAAACCAATTCAGCATTTGAATATCAAGCGCTTTTAATGGATGCCGGATGTCCATAATCAACACCAATCCTTTAAGCGCTTTTCGTGTTTGTAAATATTGCTCCAATAACCCTTGCCAGTGCTGACGCACACTATCGGGAACTTTAGCGTAACCGTATCCAGGTAAATCAACAATAAACTGATTTTCGTTCAATTGGAAGAAATTAATATGCTGTGTGCGTCCAGGGGTTTTACTGACAAAAGCCAAGCGATTTTTATTCGCAAGTGTATTGATCGCACTTGATTTACCCGCATTAGACCTTCCAGCAAAAGCTATTTCTACACCTGAATGCTCTGGCAAGTCACGAATATCATTGATTGATGTGTAGAAAATTGCATTCTGAAATGGAATCATCACGTGCCTTTCGAAATCGCCAGCTTCTGGCTGCGTAGATGATCTTTAGCAATCAGAATCAATCCTTCCAATACTAAATTGTCAATCATATCAATTGGAAACTTAATAAATGGAAGTAGAAGAGGTGCTCCTCCGCCGCTGATAATACAGTTTTTAACGGTATAACATATTCTCTTTGATAGAAGATCATGCATTCGTTCAATTGCACCTACCAGACACTGGATAATTCCACTTTGAATTGCATTATTCGTATCACCAGGAAAATCTTCGTAAACACCCGCTTTCATTGAACTCAACTGAGTTTCTGCATGCAAACTATTCCGCATTAAATGCGCACCGGGTAATATGATACCGCCAAGAAATTGACCAGAATCAGAAAGTGCATCAATGGTTACAGCAGTACCAACATTAATCACTAAGCAAGCTTCACGCTGAATTCCCCATGCAGCAATTAATGCTGCCCATCGATCACTTCCTAACTGCATGGGGTTTAAATAGCCATTCACAACACCGCAAAGAGACAAGCTAGATTGAAGCCATATAATTTGGGAATCCCAGTGTGAAGTCATATTGCGAATCTCGGTCCTTGTCTCGCTACGTGCAACATGGGAAATTATAATGACATCAGGCATTGGGAATTTATTCAATTCATTTCGCAAACAAGAAATGCTTTTATAGTCGATCTTGCCTTGTGCAAGCCAACGGGCATCATTATAAAACCCCCACTTCACAAAAGAATTCCCTGAATCAATCGCGAAAATTGAAGACATTAATTTAAACTAATCAATCAAACGCATCGAAATATCACCAACGCTAAAAGAATGATATCCGGTAGAAGTTAGCAAACAGAGGGATCCATCGGCATTTATGCCATCCACTCTGCCAATAACAGACGTATTGTTTGGAAGAGTCAATTTTACGATTTTATCTTGATAGGCATGATAACTGATCCATTCATCTCTAAAGTATGAAAATCCATGTGCCTGAAAGTCTGAAAGGATGTTACATAATTCTAAGAGTAGTGCGGATAAAAACACATTGCGATCATGGTGCTTGCCAGTGATTTGATATAAATCTGTAACATCTTGCTGAATAATAGATTTTAGAGAAGATGACAAATTAAAATTTACGCCAATACCAATTACTGCATGAGTAGGGCCATTTGCTTTTCCGCGAAGCTCAACCAAAATACCGCACAATTTGCAGTTATTGTGCAGAAGGTCATTAGGCCATTTAAGCTGTACCTGGTTTATGAAGAAAGATCTTAAAACACGAATGATCGCTACGCCAATCGTTAAGCTGAGACCCGCCAATTCGGCCGTGCCTTTTTTAAAAAACCACAGTAAAGAAAATGTAAGTCCACTACCGAGTTCACTGTGCCACGATCGCCCGATTCGACCTCGGCCTTTAGTTTGAATTTCGGCAGCAACAACGGGAATTGAATTATTATCTAGCTGAAGAGATTGAAAATTATTCAATAAGAAATTGTTTGTAGAGTCTATTTTATTGAAAATATGGAGATCAAAAGTTAAAGAACTGTCTGATGTTAGACGGAGGATTTTATCTTTATTCAATAAAACTATGAACAATTATCTTACTCAGTAAGCTCGTTATATATTTTATTTGTTGAGAAGTAATAAAAAAGTGAATTGCTAGGAATATTTTAACATTACTGCTCAGACACTATAGCTATCGACAATTACGTTTAATAAGTCTCGAATTCTAACTTATGTTAAAACATTAAGAACGCAACTAAAATGCTAAATTAAATATTAAATTTCTTCAATAAGTTATAAATTAAATTTAAATATATATGAATCTAACTGAATTAAAATTATAGTTAATCAAGGGTTAAAAAAGAAGATTTACATTTATTCCGATTCTACATCCGAATTTGTATTATCAATCGGACGATCAACAAGTTCAACTAATGCCATTGGTGCATTGTCACCATTTCTAAAACCATATTTTAGAATTCTTACATACCCACCTGGGCGTTTAAGATATCTAGGTCCTAATTCTGCGAATAATTTTGTCACATTCTCACGATCACGTAATTTGTTGAAAGCGACACGTCGGTTAAATAAAGTCGAAACTTTCCCTAAGGTTATTACTGGTTCAATATATCTTCTGAGTTCTTTAGCCTTTGGTAAAGTAGTAGTTATGATTTCGTGTCGTAACAATGAGTTGCTCATATTACGAAACATCGCTGATCTATGACTACTCGTTCGATTGAGTTTTCTAAATGCATTATTATGACGCATGATTTTGATCCTTTGATACGCTTTCTAAATTTGCTGGTGGCCAATTATCCAATTTCATTCCAAGTGTTAGTTCACGTGCAGCTAACACTTCTTTTATTTCATTAAGTGATTTTCTACCTAAATTTGGTGTTCTTAACAATTCAGCTTCAGTTCGTTGAATTAAGTCGCCTATATAATATATATTTTCTACTTTCAAGCAATTCGCAGATCTTACTGTTAATTCAAGATCATCAACTGGTCGAAGTAAAATAGGATCAATCTGAGGTGCTTGTGGTTTTTCTTTAGGTATAGGTGTACTTTCTAAATCAGCAAATACTGATAATTGCTGCACTAATACCCTAGCTGCGTACCGAATCGCCTCCTCTGGCTCCACTACACCATTAGTTTCCAAATCAATTATCAATTTATCTAAATCAGTTCTCTGTTCTACACGGGCACTTTCAACTGTGTAACTTACACGTCGAATAGGACTGAAAGAAGCATCAAGAAAAATTGTTCCAATATCTTTTTCAATATTTAAGCTCTTTCGGGAAATAGCAGGTACAAATCCTCTTCCCTTTTCAACTTTTAACTCAATTTCTATTGAGCTATCAGAAGTCATGTGAGCTATGATATGTTCAGGGTTAATAATTTCAACATCATGTCCAGTCTCAATATCACCAGCAGCTACAACGCCTTTACCAGATTTTCTCAGGTACAAAGTAGCTTGTTCGTTATTATGAAGCTTTAAGACTATACCTTTAATATTCAATAAAATATCAACCAGATCTTCTTGTACTCCGTCTAAGGCAGAATACTCGTGCACTACGCCAGATATTTTAACTTCTGTCGGAGCGAAACCAAACATTGAGGATAATAATATTCTTCTTAATGCATTGCCTAAAGTATGGCCATACCCTCTTTCAAAGGGTTCCATAATGACTCTAGCATGCAATGGAGATATATTTTGAACATCTATAATCCGGGGAGTAAGAAGCTCCGTACCGAGCATAAAAAAGTCCTTTAACTCTAAGGTTATCCTAATTTAAATAATCACTTTGAATATAATTCAATGATTAATGATTCATTAATTGTAGCAGGCAGTTCAGTACGATCAGGTTTAGCTTTATAAGTACCCTTCATTTCCTTAACGTTTACTTCAATCCATGAAGGGAAATTTCTATTATTAGCAGCTTCTACAGAAGCTCTAATACGTAAATGATTTTTAGCATTTGTGTCGACTTCAACTATATCACCCGCTTTTACTAAATAAGAGGGAATATTTACGCGGCGACCATTTACCAAAATACAATTATGTCTAACAATTTGCCGTGCTTCACTTCGAGATGAACCAAAACCCATATGATATGTAACATTATCAAGACGGCTTTCTAAGCGTTGAAGCAAGTTATCGCCTGTTATTCCTCTTTGTTTATCCGAAGCATAGTAAATATTTCTGAATTGTTTCTCAAGTACGCCATAAATTCTTTTAACTTTTTGTTTTTCACGGAGTTGGTTTCCGTAATCAGATAATCTACCTTTCTTTTGTCCATGTTGTCCAGGTGGGTAGTTTCTTCGTTCGATCGCACATTTATCCGTAAAACACTTTTCACCTTTCAAGAATAATTTTTCTCCTTCACGTCGGCATTGTTTACATTTAGGTGCAAGATTTCTAGCCAATTTATTCTCCTCAAATACGACGTTTCTTTGGTGGGCGGCATCCATTATGCGGAACGGGTGTAACATCAGAAATACTTGTAATTTTAAAACCAGCAGCATTCAAAGCTCTAACGGCGGAATCTCGTCCCGGTCCTGGTCCTTTTACTCTTACTTCAAGATTTTTTACGCCACAATCAATAGCTATTTTACTTGCATTCTCAGCCGCAACTTGAGCTGCAAATGGTGTGCTTTTTCGCGAACCTTTAAAGCCGGCACCACCGGATGTGGCCCAAGACAATGCATTTCCTTGTCTATCTGTTATTGTCACTATAGTATTATTAAAAGATGCATGAATATGGGCTATGCCTTCAGAAACATTTTTTTTTATTTTTTTTCGCACTCGCGAAACTGCTTTAATCATTATAAAATCCTTAATTGTATTTTCATTTGTAAATCAGTATTATCGCGCACGCACTGCCTTTCTTGGGCCCTTTCTGGTTCTTGCGTTTGTTCTTGTTCGTTGCCCACGTACTGGAAGTCCACGCTTATGTCTTATTCCTCGGTAGCACCCCAAGTCCATGAGTCTTTTTATATTCATTGAAATTTCCCGACGCAAATCACCTTCAGTAGTAATTTTTCCAATATAGTCGCGCAAGCTATCAATCTGTTCTTCTGAAAGTTCTTTGAGCTTTTTATCAGTTTCAATTCCTACTGCACGGCAAATATTTTTAGAACTAGTTCTTCCAATACCATATATTGCCGTAAGAGCAATTCCAACATGTTGATGATTTGGTATATTTATGCCTGCTATACGTGCCATATTAGTTTTCCTGAGTTAATCTTCTTTTATTATGCTATACCATTAACCTTGTCGTTGTTTATGCCTTGGATCAATGCATAGTACGCGAACTATACGATTACGCCGAATAATTTTGCAATTTCTGCAAAATTTTTTTACAGAAGCATTTACTTTCATAATTTAAAATTTTCTAATTAAAATAAAAAAACAACTAAAACTATTTTGCACGAAAAGTTATTCTTGCTTTTGTGAGATCATAAGGTGTTAAGTCTACGGTAACTTTATCGCCTGGCAATATTCTAATATAATGCATTCGCATTTTTCCTGAAATATGACCTAAAACAATATGCCCATTCTCAAGCTTTACCCTAAAAGTGGCATTAGGTAATGTTTCCAATACTTCACCTTGCATCTGTATCGTTTCTTCTTTTGCCATCATATTTCACTTATGCAACTATCTTGCAGGTAATTTCGCGCTACTGTTATTGCTTTTAAAATTTGTCTTTTTCAGTAAGCTATCATATTGTGACGACATGATATGTGATTGAACTTGGGACATGAAATCCATAGTAACAATCACTATGATGAGTAAGGATGTACCTCCAAAATAAAAAGGGACATTCCATTTTAAAATCAAAAATTCAGGCAATAAACATACTAAGGTAACATAAATAGATCCTGATAAAGTCAAACGTAACATTATTTTTTCTATATAACGCGTCGTTTGCTCACCTGGTCGTATACCAGGTATAAAAGCTCCGCTTTTTTTGAGATTCTCAGCCGTTTCTTTAGGATTAAATACAAGCGCCGTATAAAAAAAACAAAAGAAAATTATCATCACTGCATATAGAATTACATATATAGGCTGGCCTGGTGAAAGTGCTGAACTAATATCTTTTAACCATGTAACAGATTCATTATTTGCAAACCATCCAGCTAATGTAGCAGGAAATAAAATAATGCTTGAAGCAAAAATCGGTGGAATAACTCCCGGCATATTTAGTTTTAGAGGTAAATGCGAGCTTTGTCCACCATAAACCTTTTGTCCAACCTGTCTCTTTGCATAATTTACCAAAATTCTTCTTTGACCTTTCTCGACGAAAACTACAATTCCTGTAACAAAAGCTGCTGCACAGAATATTACTAATGCAATTAAGAAATGCATCGAACCAGTGCTGACTAGATCCAAAGTACCGCCTATAGCACTTGGCAATCCAGCAGCTATACCTGCAAATATTATTAGTGATATTCCATTTCCGATGCCTCTTTCTGTAATTTGTTCTCCTAACCACATTAAAAAAATAGTTCCAGTTACTAAGGTTATAACTGTTGTGATTACAAACATGAAATTAGGATTTATTACTAAGCCTTCTTGAGACTGTAAAGCAATTGAAATACCATAACTCTGAACTAAAGCTAAAATAACAGTACCATATCTAGTATATTGAGTTATTCTTCTTCTTCCGCTTTCACCTTCCTTTTTGAGAGTCTCAAGAAAAGGAATTGCAACTGTCCCGAGCTGCATAATAATTGATGCAGATATATATGGCATTATGCCTAAAGCAAAAATTGAAAATCTAGAAAGCGCACCACCTGAGAACATATTAAACATTCCCAACACGCTACTTTCTTGAGAATCAAATAAATCTTTTAAAATAATTGGATCAATTCCAGGCACAGGAACATGTGCACCAATTCTATATACAATCAATGCGAATAATAAAAACCATAGACGACGTTTAAGATCTGCAAATTTATCCACATGAAGGTTTGACATGCTTTATACTAACTTTTAGAATTTATGAAGTTACTCAGCTAATTGATCGCATCAAATTTAACACGCCTCTACTAATTGCGATATCCTTAAAACTTAACACTTTATTGCAATCACCAGATTTAAATATTTTAACTTTCTTAACTTTCTGAGACACTATGTTATGTTCTTTCAATGTCAACAAACTAATTTCTGATTCTGGAATATTTCTTAAATCGCTTAAACGTAAACTACAGGAAATCTGTCCATTTTCAAAATTTAAAAAACCTCTTTTTGGCAAACGTCTTTGTATAGGCATCTGTCCGCCTTCAAAACCTACTTTATGAAAGCCTCCAGATCGAGATTTCTGACCTTTATGTCCTCTCCCACTCGTTTTACCTAATCCTGACCCAATACCACGCCCCAATCTCAATTTATTTTTCTTTGAGCCATTTGCTGGTTTTATCGTATTTAGATGCATAATTAATCAATTTTAATTAAATAACAAATCTTCTTAATCATTCCAAGTGTTTCAGGTGTATTTGCAAGTTCTACTGAACTATTTAATTTTCTCAACCCGAGACCACTTGCTGTTGCTTTATGGGATTTTTTTGTGCCTATAGTACTTTTAACAAGAGTAATTTTGATAGTTTCTTTATTTTTAATCATTACCTTGACCCATAATTTCTTTTATAGATTTATTTCGTTTTGCAGCGATTGTGGCTGGCGTATTCATTTGACTTAATCCTTTGAGTGTAGCTCTTACTACATTGTAGGGATTGGTTGATCCAATACATTTTGCTAATATATTTGTCATTCCCATCACTTCAAAAATTGCACGCATAGGCCCGCCAGCAATTATACCTGTTCCTTCTGGTGCAGGTTGCATATATATTTTTGCAGCACCATGTGAAGCAGTAATTGGATGATAAATCGTTCCATTTCTTAATTTGATTTTTACCATTCGTCTACGTGCTTCATCCATTGCTTTTTGAACTGCGACAGGCACTTCTCGTGATTTTCCTTTTCCCATACCGACGCCCCCATCACCATCACCCACAACTGTTAAAGCAGCAAATCCTAAAATACGTCCGCCTTTTACAACTTTAGTGACTCTGTTAATAGCCACCATCTTTTCACGTAAGTCATCATTGCTTTCTTCTGTTCCGATCGCTTTAACACTCATATTTCTTACCTTTGGGCATCATTTAATTTATTAAAAACTCAAACCATTTTCTCGGGCAGCTTCGGCTAGGGCTTTAATTCGACCATGATATTTATATCCCGATCGATCAAATGCAATAGCTGCTATTCCTAATTTTATTCCTTTATCTGCTATTCGTTTTCCTACAACAGCTGCAGCTTTAGTGTTACCGCCAGAACTGATTTCATTTCTTACTTCAGATTCTAAAGTAGATGCACTTGTAACTACTATATTATTTTTATCATCAATTAATTGTGCATATATGTGTGAGTTACTTTTATGAACTGATAATCTAATCAGACCTATCTTTGCAATAATTGCTCTGGATTTTTTGGATCTTCTAAGGCGTCTATTTTTGGAATTCATCATTTTATTGTTTATTTCTTCTTCGTTTCTTTGAGAATGATCACTTCGTCTGAATAACGAATGCCTTTACCTTTATAAGGCTCTGGTTTTCTGTAAGCTCTTATGTCGGCAGCAACTTGTCCTACTTTTTGCTTATCAATTCCTTTAATAACTATTTCTGTTTGCGTAGGTGTTTCAATTTTAATTCCTTTCGGAATTTCAAAATCAATTGGGTGGGAGAAGCCTAAAGTTAGATTCAACTTATCTGTCGACGCCTGTGCTCTATATCCTACACCAACTAATTGCAATTTCTTTTCAAATCCGACTGAGACGCCGTGTATCATATTGGCAACAATTGCTCTAGTAGTTCCTGAAATTGCATGAACTTGCTGACTTTCAGTTTTTACTTTTAGTCTCAACACATTATTTGAAAGATCAAACATTAAACCATTTGCAATTGAGAACTGAAGAAACCCCAGCGGTCCTTTTATATGAATATCACCGCCAGTTAATTGAATCTCTACATTAGACGGAATTTGTATTGGATTATTACTTACTCGTGACATTTTAAATTAAACCCTTTAAACAACTGTACACAAAAGCTCGCCACCAATACCCAAGGCTCTTGCTTTATTTTGTGTCATCACACCTTGTGATGTAGAAACTATCGCAATTCCTAATCCATTCATTACGTTTGGCAAGTTTTTGCTGGATTTATAAATTCTTAAACCAGGCTTACTTATCCTTTTTATTTTCTCAATAACTGCTAAGTTAGCGTAATATTTTAGTGTTATTTCCAAAATATGTTTATTATTTATATTCACCACGCTAAAATCATTAATATAACCCTCTTCTTTCAATACTTTAGCAATGGAATATTTTAAGTGCGAATTGGACATAGTAACAGTTTGCTTTCTTGCTAACTGCGCATTACGAATTCTGGTTAACATATCAGCAACAGGGTCACTCATACTCATATCAATACACTCTATTAATAATAAAATTGAATAATTTGCAAACAAAGAGAGAAAGATTATTTTCTCACCAACTAGCTTTTATCATGCCTGGTATTTTTCCACTCATAGCCATATCTCTTAATTTATTTCTTCCTAAACCAAATTTAGAATAAACACCTCTTGGCCTTCCCGTTAAAGAACATCGATTTCTGTGGCGAACTGGACTTGAATCTCTAGGAAGTTGTTGTAATTCTTGACGCGCTTTAAAACGCTCATCTTCATTCAGTGAAAAATTATTCATTTGTTCATAAAGATTTTTTCTTTTTAAAGAAAATTTATTAATTAATTTTAACCTTTTATTATTTCGATTAATAATTGCTATCTTCGCCATTTTTAACTCAATTTTTAAAAGGAAAATTAAATGCCGCTAATAAAGCTTTTGCTTCTTTATCACTTTTGGCCGTTGTAGTAATCGAAATATTCATACCACGCAATGCGTCAATTTTATCATAGTCAATTTCAGGAAATATAATCTGTTCTTTGATTCCCATATTATAATTACCTCTTCCATCGAAAGATTTCCCAGATATTCCTCTAAAATCTCTTATTCTAGGAATCGCAATTGTAATCAATCTATCAAGGAATTCATACATGCGAATTTTTCTTAAAGTAACCATGCATCCAATTGGATAATCTTTTCTTACTTTAAATGTTGCAATTGATTTTTTTGCCTTTGTCACTACAGGTTGTTGACCACAAATTTTTTTTATATCAGAAATTGCGTTTTCTACTATCTTTTTATCAGTAGTTGCCTCTCCAAGTCCAATGTTGAGTGTTATTTTGCTGATACTAGGTACTTCCATACTTGATTTATACTGAAACTGCGCCATCAATTCTTTTTTAATGGTATTCCGATAATAGTCTTGTAAGCGAGCCATAAAATTACATCTCCTTTAATTCTTAAATTTGTTCATTAGTTGATTTAAAAACACGCACTTTACTATTTTCAGAAAATGCAAAGCCAACTCTATCTGCTTTTTTTGATGTAAAATTATAAATTGCTACATTTGATACATGTATCGATGCTTCATTACTTGTAATTCCACCTGTGACACCAGTAGTTGGATTTGGTTTTTGATGTTTTTTTGCCAAATTAATACCTTGTAATATCAATCGATTATTTTTTATTACGCGAAGAACTATTCCTCTTTTACCTTTATCTTTTCCCGCCATAACAATAACATCATCACCTTTCCGTATTTTTTGCATAAGATTTTCTCCAACTGCTACAAGACTTCTGGAGCAAGTGATACTATTTTCATAAAACGAGCATTGCGCAATTCCCTAGTAACTGGACCAAATATCCGCGTACCAATGGGCTCTAATTTGTTATTCAAAAGTACTGCAGCATTATCATCAAATTTAAGTAATGATCCATCAATTCGTCTGACTCCTTTGGCTGTCCGTACTACTACTGCATTATATACTTCTCCTTTTTTTACTCTTCCTCTTGGAGCCGCATCTTTAATACTGACTTTAATTATATCACCGATACCTGCATATTGCCTTTTTGAGCCTCCGAGCACTTTGATACACATTAGTGATCTTGCACCTGTATTATCAGCAACTCGTAATATCGATTGCATTTGTATCATTTATTATTCTCTTTCTCTAAAAATAAGACACTAACTACCAGTCTTTTGATCGTTTTTTATCCCACTACATCAGGACACTTTGTTTACTTGTTTAACGACTTTCCAGCTTTTTGTCTTTGATAATGGTCGACATTCTTCAATTAATACAATATCACCAATCGAAAGTGTACTGCTTGTATCATGCGCATGATATTTTTTTGATCTTGTAATATATTTCTCATAAAGAGGATGTTTTATTCTGCGCTCTACTAAGACAGTAACAGTTTTTTCCATCTTATTACTGGTAATTTTTCCCGTTAAAGTGCGCTTTAAATTTTGACTATTCATAATTAATTAACTTTCTGCTTGATGACAGTTTTGATTCTGGCTATATCTTTTCTAATTAATTTCAATTGGCTAGTATTTGAAAGTTGCTGAGTTGCTAATTGCATTCGCAAACTAAATTGCGCTTTTAATAAATTAATTAACTCTTTATTTAATTCAGATAATGATTTTTCTCTTAACTCATTAGCCTTCATTGTTATCCGCCAATTTGTCTAATTGTAAATACTGTCTTAATCGGTAGTTTCGCAGCAGCTAATCTAAATGCTTCTTTTGCCAATTCTTCGTTGACTCCATCCATCTCGTACAATACTTTTCCAGGTTGTATTTCTGCCACATAATATTCAGGACTACCTTTTCCATTGCCCATTCTTACTTCTGCAGGCTTATGAGAAATAGGTTTATCAGGGAAAATTCGTATCCAAATACGCCCTCCCCTCTTAATATGTCTAGTCATTGCTCTTCGCGCTGCTTCAATCTGACGCGCCGTTAAACGACCTCTATCTACTGCTTTTAAACCAAATTCTCCAAAACTGACTTTCGATCCACGAACTGCAATTCCGGTATTTCGTCCTTTTTGTTGCTTTCTGTATTTTGTTCTAGCAGGCTGAAGCATATTTTTTCCTCAGTATTCGCTTTTCTAGGTAATTTATATTGCTCTTTTGGTTATTATAATTTTCTATAATTCAGCAGGTTTATCAGATTTTAAGTCAATTTCATTTGGAAAGGTGAGAGAACTTTTTTTACCAATTTTTTTCTTTTCACCCGTTGAATTAACGCCCGGAACACTAGAACTATTGGGGTTATCTTTCCCTAAAATTTCACCTTTAAAGATCCATACTTTGATACCAATTATTCCATATGTTGTTTTTGCTTCCGAAGTTCCATAATCAAGATCAGCCCTTAATGTATGTAACGGTACTCGTCCTTCCCGATACCATTCTGTACGAGCGATTTCGATTCCATTCAATCTTCCTGAGCTCATTATCTTTATACCTTGTGCACCTAATCTCATGGCATTTTGCATTGCTCTTTTCATCGCTCTACGAAACATAATTCTTTTTTCTAACTGTTGAGCAATATTGTCAGCAATTAGTTGTGCATCCAACTCAGGTTTTCGAATTTCCTCAATATTTACATGAACTGGAACTCCCATTCTTTTTTGCAATTCACCACGCAATACTTCAATATCCTCGCCCTTCTTTCCAATTACCACTCCTGGGCGAGAACTATATATAGTAATTCTGGCATTTTTTGATGGTCTTTCTATTAAAATCTTACCAACTGAAGCATTTCTAAGCTTCTCATTAAGAAAAGTTCGTACTTTTATATCTTCATTTAGCATAGTGGCAAAATTATTATTATTTGCATACCATTTAGATTGCCAATTTTTTTGAACTGAAAGACGAAATCCAGTTGGATGTATTTTTTGACCCATATCAATTAATGCCTTTCTCTTTATTTAATTTTGCTGTCACTTACAGTAACTGATATGTGACATGTTGGTTTTACAATCCTATTTCCTCTACCTTTTGCACGTGCGCTGGTTCTTTTCATTAATGTCCCTCGATCAACAAAAATCGATGAAACTCTAAGTTCATCAATATCTGCACCATCATTATGCTCTGCATTTGCAATGGCTGATTCTAAGATTTTGCGTATTATTTCAGCTCCTTTTTTAGGACTAAACGCTAATATATTAAGTGCTTTATCTACAGATAAACCTCTAACTTGATTAGCAACTAGACGACCTTTTTGCGCTGACAATCTGACACTTCGTAATTTAGCAGTTGTTTCCATTGTCATATTCCTTATCGCTTCGTAACCGCTTTTTTATCGCCGGCATGGCCTTTGAAAGTCCGAGTCAGTGAGAATTCACCAAATTTATGACCAATCATATTTTCTGTTACTAAAACTGGAATATGCTGTTTTCCATTGTGCACTGCTACAGTCATTCCAATGAAATCAGGTAATATTGTAGATCTTCTCGACCATGTTTTTATGGGTCTTTTATCATTTGTTTCACGTGCTTTCAAAATTTTTTGCAATAAGTGAGTGTCAACAAATGGACCTTTTTTTATTGATCGCGCCATTTAATAAATCATCCTTTTCTTGAATAACGATGACGAACTATCATCACTTCTGTTCGTTTGTTTTTTCTTGTTCTATAGCCTTTAGCTGGAACGCCCCAAGGACTTACAGGATGTCTACCAGCCGACGTTCTACCTTCTCCGCCTCCATGGGGATGATCTATCGGATTCATCGCGACGCCTCTAACGGTTGGTCTAATTCCACGCCAACGTACAGCTCCCGCCTTCCCGATCGACCTTAAATTATGCTCAGCATTGCCTACTTCGCCAATTGTAGCTCGACAATCAATATGAACTTTCCGCATTTCTCCAGAACGTAGTTTCAATTGCGCATAATTACCTTCACGTGCTTGTAATTGAATGGATGCCCCCGCCGATCTTCCTAATTGTGCGCCTTTCCCCGGTAACAACTCTACGCAATGTATGATTGTACCCATTGGGATGTTACGTAGTGGCAATGCATCTCCAGGTTTTATTTGTGCATTCTTTCCACTTAAAATTTTTGTTCCAACTATTAAACCTTTAGGTGCAATTATGTACCGTCTTTCTCCATCCTGATAACAAACAAGAGCGATATTCGCGGTTCTATTAGGATCGTATTCTATGCGTTCAACTGTAGCTGCTATGTCATCTTTGTCTCGTTTGAAATCTATCAGTCTATAATGATGCTTATGCCCTCCACCTCTATGCCTAGTTGTTATATGTCCGTGATGATTTCTACCTGCGATTTTCGTCTGCTTTTCAATTAATTTTTTATAAGGTTCACCTTTATGCAAATCCTTATTAATCAACTTAACAACCGATCTTTTGCCAGGGGAAGTAGGCTTTTGTTTTACTAGCGCCATTATTTAACCTCTGCATTCGAAAAATTAGTAAAACTTAACTCTTGACCTTTCTCAATACTTATAATGGCTTTTTTCCAATCGCTTCTTCGTCCAATGAAGCGACCTACTCTTTTTCTTTTTCCTTTCACATTAATTGTTTGAACATTTTTGACTTCTATCTTCTGTTCTTTCCACAATAATTCTATTGCATCTTTTATTTCTTTCTTAGTTGCATCTGATAGAACACGAAAAATTGTTTGATTGTTCTTTTCACCAATATAAGTTGCTTTTTCTGATATATGAGGTGCTAATATAATTTTTAATAACCGTTCTTGGTTGTTATTCAATTTTCTCATGACAAAAGCTCCTCAAGTTTCTTTAATCCTTCAGATGTTAGTAACACTCTTTCGAATTTCAAAAGACTCACAGGATCTATATTGTTTACTTCCACAACAGAAACTCGTGGAATATTTCTTGATGATAGATATAAATTATCATCTACTTGATTTGTGATTAGCATTACTTCATTCAATCCAAATGATGACAATTTTGCTAAAAAATTTTTTGTCTTATGTGTATCAATATTAAATGCTTCTGTCACTAATAGCCTGTCATCACGAATTAATTGCGAAAAAATTACGCTTAGACCAGCACGATACATCTTTTTGTTCAGTTTTTTCCTGAAATTTTCATCAGGACTATTTGGAAAAATCTTTCCTCCTCCGCGCCAAATCGGACTTGATGCCATACCTGCACGAGCACGTCCAGTTCCTTTTTGTCGCCAAGGTTTTCGAGTTGATTTTGCAACATCTGAGCGCCCTTTTTGAGCTCGAGTAGCACTTCGCGCATTCGAGAGATAAGATGTTACGACCTGATGAACAAGAGCTTCATTGTAATCTCTATTAAAAAGCTCATCAGAAACAGTAATGTTCCCTGATGTTTGATTCTTCTCACCGATAAGCTTTAGTTCCATTACTTGTTCACCTTTTTATTCATTTTACTAATTTATCTATTTCTTAACTTTTATGCTAGGTCGCACAATAACATTTCCATCTCTTGATCCAGGTATTGCGCCTTTAACTAACAATAGATTTCTTTCATTATCAACTCGTAAAATCTCTATATTTTGTACTGTTCTTCTTACATTACCCATATGACCTGACATTCTCTTTCCAGGAAATACTCGTCCCGGATCTTGCGCCATTCCAATTGATCCTGGTTTGTTATGCGCTTTGGAATTACCATGACTGGCTCTATTTGAAGAAAAGTTATGCCGCTTTATGGTGCCTGCGTATCCTTTTCCAATTGTTGTTCCAGATATATCTACTTTTTGCCCAGTTTTAAAAATATTACATTCAATTATTTTTCCATTTTGGAATTGATTAAGAATTTCTTCTGTTTCCACTCGAAATTCTTTTGTAATGCTACCAGCTTCAACTCCAGCTTTAGAAAAGTGCCCTTTTGCTGATTTATTGACTCTAGCTGCTTTTCTTTTTCCAAATGTTAATTGAACGGCAGAATAACCATCAGTTTCATTTTTTTTTATCTGAGTTATGCGATTATTGGAAACATCAATTACCGTTACTGGTAAACTATCTCCATTTTCCGTAAAAATTCGAGTCATCCCTATTTTACGCCCAATCAATCCTATTTCCATTTTTAACCTTATTCGATTTAGACTCACTATATTTGTAAATTATTTATTTTCTAAACCAGTAAAATTTGCTTACTTCTTAGCTTATCAAAGAATAATTTATAATTTAATTTCAACGTCAACACCAGCCGGTAAATCCAATTTCATTAAGGCATCTACCGTTTTATCTGTAGGGTCAATGATATCCATTAATCTCAAATGCGTTCTAATCTCAAATTGATCACGAGATGTTTTATTTACGTGTGGCGACCGGAGTACATCAAAGCGCTCTATCCTAGTGGGTAGTGGTACAGGTCCTTTAACTACAGCACCTGTCCTTTTAGCCGTTTCAACTATTTCAAGTGCCGATTTGTCTATCAATCGATAGTCAAAGGCTTTGAGCCGAATTCTAATTTTTTGATTCTGCATATTTTATTCCTGAATATATAAATTCATTACCAAAGTTTGATTGAATTCAACTCTTTATTGCCCTCTTAAATCACTCAATAATTTTTGCGACCACACCGGCGCCTACTGTTCTTCCGCCTTCACGTATCGCAAACCGCAACCCATCTTCCATCGCAATCGGCGCTATTAAATTCACGGTCACCGATACATTATCCCCCGGCATCACCATTTCCGTGCCCGCCGGCAGCTCGATCGCCCCCGTAACGTCTGTTGTTCTGAAATAAAATTGCGGACGATAGCCTGGGAAAAATGGTGTATGTCTTCCACCTTCATCCTTACTCAGCACATATATCTCTGCTGTAAATTTGGTATGAGGTGATATGCTGCCCGGTTTTGCCAGCACTTGACCACGTTCAACTTCTTCTCGTTTTGTACCTCGCAACAATATTCCCACATTGTCGCCGGCCTGACCCTGGTCCAGCAGCTTACGAAACATTTCAACACCGGTACAGACCGTTTTCAGCGTAGGCTTAAGTCCAACAATCTCGATTTCATCGCCCACTTTGATGATTCCTCTTTCCACACGC
>WBZO01001932.1_pt1 | contig 29429 bp, 21 predicted proteins | sample 5204261 | NCBI WGS metagenome assembly WBZO01 (sample SAMN12412400, study PRJNA552823) | activated sludge metagenome | isolation source: activated sludge from anammox sidestream of wastewater treatment plant... | place: USA: North Carolina | collected 2017-09
CAAGCAGTCGGCGAACTCGAACCCACCCACTACGGCAGCGTCCTCTGGATCTGCCTCACATGCGGACACTCAAGACCACCACGACCCAGAGAAAAAACACCCGCGCACTGCAGAGCATGCGGCCAGCCCATGCTCTACACGCCCAAAACATTCATCCAGCGGCACGAAGAACCGTGATGAAAAAAAACAAAGGTGAAAAACCATGCAAAACAACCAACAAAGAATTCCAGAAGTAGACATCCCCAACACGCCACTCTGGCGAAACCAAGTCGGCCCCTTCCGAGCCAGCATCTGGGAAAACCAACGAACCGCCAACGGAAAAACCTTCACCGTCCGAGAACTCTCCTTCTCGAAACGGTACCGAACCGAAAACGGCGAATACAAAGACACCACCAAATACCAAGCCAACGACATCCCAAAAGCCATCCTCGCCCTCAACAAAGCCTACGAACAACTCGTAAGCCCCGACGGAAACGAAGACAGCGAATAAGGAAGGCGCGGAAAAGACACAAACCAGAAAACGGGGACTCCAAAGCGAGCCCCCCACTCTTTTATTTTAAATCCCGGATGAGCACCCAAGGACACAGCCAAAAACCGGCGCGCGCCTCCAAGCCCAAAGGCCAGGAGGCGCCAGACAAACGACCCCCTACGGGCGGCTCGCACGAAAACCGAGCCTGCCCAGGGTCCCCAAGACTATTCGCTGCCCGCTAACTCCACACGCGCTGAAGCAATCCGGCACAACTGCCGATCCAGAAACAAACGGAAATCGGCCCCGCTATTCTGGCGCCCTCCCAGAAAGGGCGAATCAACCTCGAAGCCGAGGACGGTCCAGCCGCCCTCCTGCTTTCGCCAGGATGGGCGCACTGGACGATAGATACTTTCCACTGTCGCGGGGCCGCCTGTATCATACTGAAGCAAGACCCCATCCAAGGGCCCCTCCGACTGGAGCCGCACCACTACGCGCATCCGGCGCGGACTCTCACGAAACGCCAAACGGTCGTCCACGTCCAAATAGAAATAACTGTTACGCTCCGGATTCACATTCGCAACACAATCCACACCCTGGAATCCTTCACGGACAAACCTGCCATCAGCCGGAGACTTCAACACCAGACCATCCACAGCCGAATCCTTGCCAAACACAATCGTCGCGACCCGCTCAGGATCGCTGAGCGCAAAACGATCCAACTCCTCCTTAACCCGAGCGATATTCGGTGATCCGGGCGCGGAAAACATCACAACCCAATCACCCCCATCCGGCGGCCTCAACACCAACCTCTCCGAAGACGTGGCAGTCGCCCCCGCCTGCCAACGCCCGGTCACCGGACTGACCCACAACAAGTCATAAGCCGGGACACAATCACGAAGGTCCAAAACGACCTCCTCATTCCCCGGCACGTACGCAAACCCCCACGACCTATCATCGGCAAGCGCGAACGCCATGAGGCGTGACAGGTCTTCGGGCTGGTTCAGGATCCTGCCAGGAGCAGGATCCATCAGCCACCACGGAACCTGCCTCAAGATACGGCCCACAAGAGCGACCTGGTCGCTCGACGGCGCACCCATCAAGGCAAGCACGTTCTCCTCCCAGGCGTACACCTCATTGATCCCCGCCGTGTACCCAACCGCACCAGAAAGAAAACTCAACCAAGCGGTTCGACGAACATCAAAAGCACAACCGAGGTCACCTTCATAAATCGCCTCGCCGTTCACGACCGGCTTGCGACCCGGCAAGGCCAAGATCTCGGCGGGCATACCCACAGCCCGCGCCGACTGCTTGGCCGCATTCCCGCCATTGTGGCCGCTCTGAAACATGTCAAACGAAAGCCAGTCTTCCGCGTGAAACTTTGGGCCGACACCGGTCCCCATGTGCATGGTGACCAGGCTGTCAGGAGCCGCCTCGCGCACCGCGCTTGCGGCCGCCAAAGTCTCCGCCTCATGAATCCCACTATCGAAACTGGGAGAAAAGATGACCTCGAACGAACCATACCGAGCAGCCAAATAGCGGCTCAATACGGCAACTTGTTCAGGAGGCGGGTAACGGTAAGGCGTCTCCATCAAACCCACCATCAACACGGCCAAACCCGCATCATTCGCCAAGGCCAACCTCTTGTCCAACTCTCGGAAATAAACAGGATTCGGCAACGAAGTATCCGGAAGGTCCGAAAGAAAAGGCGCAACGCCACTGCGCGAATGCTCAAGCGCCCATTCCGGCGCAACAGCCACCTGAAGGACCGAAAAACCCTTGGCCGCGCGGTTCGCAACGTACCGCTCCCACTCAATCATGGTCGCGTGAACAGGCGCGGCCCAACACGTATCACCCAACCACAAAAAAGGCGTACCGTCCGCATGAGCCAGGAACCGTCTGTCGTCCGAAACGCGCAAGTATCCCCGCGCCTGAAATAGATTGCCGCCAGTTGCGGGCATGACCAGAACCGTCCCGGTCTGCTCATGCAAACTCTCGTTCGAGGAGTCCGAACAAGTCGTCCTCCAATGCCACTCACCCGCCGAGGGAAAGGCGCAGCGGAAAACAAACCGCCTCTCGCCATCCCAGAAACCAAGACCCTTCCGAACCTGCCCTTCCGGGCCACTGACCTCAAGACGCACCTCAACATCCACACACGGATTCCCATAGTCGCGACCACTCACGAGAACATGCTCCCAACGCTCCCACACACCAACAGCCTCATCAGCCGTTGGAACAGCAGACACGGCCTCCACGGAAAAAACCGAAGCAGTCACAAGAGCCAGAAAAACCCAAACCAGTCTCGCCATCATCACAAACAAGATACTCCAGCAAGACCACAAGGAAGTCAAAAGGAAAAGACCGCGACCAGGCACCTCCAGAGTTTACCACAGTAAACTCAGAAGCACCGCCAACCAAACCGCCGGTTTCCGAACCCAAGGCCCGGAAACCGACACGGCCCATCAGCCAACGGTTGTCCCAGCCCCAGAGGGCTAGGCCAACCGACCATCAGCCGGGCACGCCACGCACGCGCCCCTCCTCCAACCATGTTCAGAGGAGGGGCAACGCGGACGCAAAAACCCGGCAAGGAGTTTACACCAGTAAACTCCAACAAGGCCCGCCAAACTCAAACAGACGCTTCCGGGACCCAAAGATCCCGAAGCGTCAACAACCACGACACGGACCAGGGTTGTCCCGGCCCAAAAGGGCCAAGCCAACCAACGAACTCACACAAGCCAGTAAGACACAAAGAAAACGGAGCGGCTCTCTCTATCTCACAAAAGAGAGAGCCGCTCACGAAGAAAAGGCTCTCAAAAACAAACGAAGGTGAAATACATGAAAAACAACCAACCACTATCCGTAGCCCGGTTCACCGGAAAATGCGTATGCGGAACAAACCTAGACATAGCCTACATCCAACCACACGGAGCATTCTGGAACTGTTTCAAATGCTTCTACATCTATCCACAAGCAGACCGAAAAACACGAACCCAATTCCTAAAACAGTTCATAAAGATAAGACAGTCAGTGAATGACCAATACGCCGTACAATACAGCAAAGCACTCCTCAACAATGAAAAGGAGCGCCCGCCATAAACATAACCACACGCGCCAACCCTCCCTTGAAAGGGAGGGAAACAAACGCACCAAAGAAGACCGCCGGGAGTTTACAGCAGTAAACTCCCACGCCACCAACAATAACCCAATCAAGGAGCGCGGGTCTTGAAAATCCTTTACAATAGGCGTTCTTCACGCCTAAAGGTTTATAAGGAGATTCGCTCGATCGCGAACTCCAATATAAACCTTTCCCCCCGCAACATAAAATCGGGACGCTGGGGTCGGCTAAACGCAACCATAAAAGACCCGCGCACACAAAAAAGCACCAAGCCCCGCCACCGACGTCAATTCCACCCAACTCCCCTCCTTGGTTAGTTCGTAAATCAATCCAATCCTCCAGGGACCTTCCCACTGCAAGTTCCCCCCAATTTGAGGGAACTTGCCCAAAAGGTCCCTCGGAGGAAAAAATCATGAAACACGAACTAACCAACGAAGAAAAAGTAGAAAACGGCTTTGAAAGAATCGACGCCAACACCGAATGGATCGACACAGACCTCGCCATGGGAGGCATGATCGGCATCACCGAAAGCGAAGAACCCGGCAAGCAATACGGAGGACTCAGCCACATCGAACTCGCAAGACTCCAATTCGCAGCCGAACACCCAGACCTCGCAGACCCCATCATAGCAACCCTCCCAAAACGCCACTTCACCCTCAAAGGCGAAGCAGCACTCACCAAAAGACTCCGAGAAGAACTCCGGCGCGAACAAGCCCAACGCGCCGAACAACACCACCGAGTCATCCTCCCCGGAGGACAACTCAGCCTCAAAACATGGACCGGCTAAAAGCCAGTCCATTTACACCAAGGCGGGCAAGACCGGCCAACAAAAATCGGCCATTAACGCCCGCCAACAAAACAAAGGCGCAAAGGCGGCCCCCCACACCTCCAAGGGGGCCAAGCCCGCGCCACACGGAACAACGACCACAGGCTCTCTCCCTAAAGGGACAGAGCCTACCGACGACATAACCCCAAAGTCAGCCAGAATAAAAAGGCTGACCGGGACAAAACAAAAACAACGACCAACACCACAACGAAGAGAGAAAACACCGGGGAACGTGGTACCCCCTTCACAGGGGTACCCACTACCCGAAGACACACCAACAACAAGAGAATCCCCACCAACAGAGTTTACCGCAGTAAACTCCCAAACAAGAAAAACAAGCAGAATGACAGTAGCCAACAACAAAACACCAGACCACACCGGAGTACACCGGAGATGGTTTACACAGTAAACCACCAAGAGAGAGCAAGCCCAAAGCGAATACAATCTCCAATAAACCAAAACGAATAGAACGAACGGAAATAAACGCGGCTTCGCCGCACTAATAATCTTTCCGGCCCCTCACGGGGCCGGACGGAAACGAAACGACGAACGACGACGACGGAACAACCAACGACCCAATACCAACACACAACAACACAGTAATCGACCCCGGAAACGGAAACGGGACAGTTCCTTCCGTTCACTCGGGTACTGTAATCCAGCATCACCTGGCAGAAGCAAAGAGAAAAGTGACGCCGAGCACCGAAACCCCTGGCCATAGAGAGACCTAGTGAGTGGGGGCAACAAACCTTACCTTTCCTTCGCCATTGGTATGATACATCCTGACCACCGATTACTCCATGGTGGAAATCCCACACCTCTTCAACGAGACGATATCTGTGTCCAGCGCTTGTCTGAACACATCAAGTCTTGGATTGAGGCGTAGATCATCCAATTCTAGGCTGAGTGAGAAAGGAAAGCAGGCGTTGACTGTCGCAAGCTGGTTAAAGGGAATTCTCGTATTAGGGGCGGCATGGAAACACGACTCGACAAGCCATGCTTCCAAGTTGGGATTTGTAAGTCGAATTGGTGTGTGGACCGAATAGAGTCCAGACTTCTTTGAAAGGAGTACCTCCCATGTGCGGAGACTCTGTACCACATGCCTAACAGATCTGTGAACTCTTTCCCTGTCTCCATATTTCTCGATGATCCGTCTCCGGATCTGTTCGAGAGACATGTCCCCCTGTAGTGAATTCAGGCGACCGATCTGAGAAACAACATCCGAAAAGAAGGGATATGTGGCGATGCACATGCCCCAATGGATGGCTAGACGGTCCTTCCCTTCCACCTCCCTCAACAAACCAAGACCCGCGTCTCGGTATGCTTGGACATCCACCGAAACCCTAACCCAGATACCGGTTAACAGATTCTTGGTTTTCCTACGGGCATCTTCACCTCGAACCAGACCCTTTAGGAATTCATCCACAAGCACATTGATCTCTTTAGCTGATAGTCCGGTGGCAGCGCATGCTGCTGTCATTTCTATCCAGCCAAGGTCAATCTTCCTGTCGAAACCGATTGCTCTATTCTGATCCCCCACGTGGACTCCTTTACTCGATTGCCACAAACGGAACAATCAACTCTTCAATGGTTGCACCACCATGACAAACCGTTCGTGCTCCCTCCTGGCAGAAGGCAAACCTTTCTGGCGCTATCAGTGGCACGAATGTCTCAGGAAGGCTCGATGATACCCATTCAATGGCAGCCGGAACATTGAGCTTCGTTGACCGGCGTAAAGCATCATTCGGATATACTCGAACCCTCTGGCCTTGCGCATCCGCCATGACTCCTTCGGACGGCTTTCCAAGGCCTTCGGCTTCGACATTACCGTGGTCCGATGCTATCCAGACTCGGAATCCATGCTCTTGGAGGATATCCAGTAGATTGCCCAAGTAGTCCAGAAGTGCCCACTGACGAACTTGGTTGTGCATCCCCGTCATACCAAGTTCCATGCCATGCAGGATCTTGTCAAGTTTATCAACGACCAGCCCAGCGACCCTTACACCGGGTTGTGAGATTATTTCTACGATCTGGTCGAGTCTCCCATCTCCTAACCCTTTTTCGTAGACAACTTGCTTTCGCATGAGTCCTTGATCCATCCAAAACTGTGCCCATAGAGAGGGCTCCTTTTCCGTGCTCAGGATGCTGTTTGGAAAATAGATTGGAGGTTTACCGGCGAAGGTCGCCTGTCGTGAAACCGAAGTAATCGAAGGAATCCAAGCAAAAACAACGCTTTCCCGGAAGTGTAGGTTGGGTTTCTTGGTTAGCACTGCATCTCGCATTACGATCCACTGGTCCAAAGCGAGACCGTCGATAACCAACAAGGCTATCTTGAGATTTCTGTCTTCAGCCACACTGCGTGATAGAAACCTTGGAATATGATGAACCATGACAGGAGGATCTGGTGGCAGGTTGACCAGTCCCGCATATCTTCGCGCGATCCATGAAGTGAAGGCATTATCAACTAGCGCCTGGAGAGCGCCAATAGCCTGCTGAGTGTTCTCCTCTAACTGATCGTTGTGTGCGATAACCGACAACTCCGCCCATTTCCGCGCGAAGTGACACCAGTCTCCATATCGGGCATCCTCAGCTGGGATGCTTGAAGGAGTATCAAGAATCAGTCTGGTTAATCGTCGAGACCGGTCACCGGTTGGATCGATCTTCACTCCGATTACGGCCCATGTCTTAGCAAGGTCAGCCACCTGGTCGTGCGAAACCGCGTGAAGGAGTCCTTCAACAAACAGATTGTCTATGTAGACTCTTATGTCCTGGTGATCGAAGGGCAAGTCAGTTGGGCCTGAGTATTTCAGTGGATGGATTGCATGTCTTTCTTCCGTAGAAGCGGATTTGCCGGTTGCGACTTGGTCGAGGAATTTCGGCCAACGTTCTTGGAGGAACTCAAAGAACGCTTCTCGGTGTGGAACGATACTCTCAAGAGGCCATTCGTCAAAAAATCCGGTCTGGCGGAGAATCAGAATGAGTCGATCGTCAAGAGTTCCTGGAATTCTCTCTCCACGGTAGTGTCGACGTAGGAGGATGCGCAATAGATCGGGCACCTGTTTGATGAGCTCTGGCGCGATCTCGAACACATGGCGAAGAACAAATTCCTTAGTGGCATTTTCTCCTAAGGGTCCAGGTGTGAACCTTTCGTGGGCTTCGTATAGCGTATCGAGATCCCCACGGTCCAGTGCCAGCAGCACAGGGTAGCAAAGATTCGGGAAAATGCCGACAAGGGAGAAAGTGATCGTCCGTCCCACTTGTAGCAGATCAAAAGGCAAGGTGCTGAGATCCTCTGCATGAGAGCGCAATACGACAACCAGGTCTGTCTGCTCTCCACGATCCCAACGTGATCGGAAGGTGGATTCGTAAGCGTATCGAAACGCTGAATGGTCATCGAATGGAATCAATTCGAAGCCGCGTTCTCGGATGCCTTCTAGGATGCCTTCTTCCAGCAATAAGCAATCGGGGTCTGCCACGAGAGTGAGTCGCGCGACTTTCGGTGTAAACTCCGTCAGAATCTGGTCGCGCCAACTACTCATGGCCGCTGCCTTCCACACGTATCAAGAGCAACGGTATCATTTCGGGAAGGACCTCCGATTTGCGTCTAAACTGCTCCGCCATTTCGCGCTCCTCTTGGGCGAGGAGGCTGAGCCGATGGTCACGCACCTGTGGAAGCCCGATCCGTTCAATGGATCTGTGTCGGGCGCTGAAGGCATAAGCAGTTTTTTCCTTCTCGCGAGCCAAACCCGATCGATGTTCGTGAAGGAGTGATTGGTAAATCGTGCTTCCATGATCCTCTGCGGCTTGTTGGAGCCGGTCATAGATGTTTCCCGAAGATTCGAGGTTCATAAATGAGAGCACCTGTGAATCACTGCCCAGCAGTTGATCCCAGATATGCCTCGCGGTGGGCACTAGGATTCTCCCGTCCTTCGCAAGAAAGATGGGCAAGATCCGGATGCGGTTGCATTCCATGGTAGAGATTGAGATTCTCCAGATTGACCAGTAACCTTGAATCTCCGAAGCCACACCAGGAATTCGGACAACCGGAATCGGTTGTCCCGGTGCAAACCGTGGTAGCCTCATCGCCAGCCCTCGGATTCGTGGTTCCTCCAGCGTCAGATGATGAGCCGTCGGGATGGTCTCCGCTTCTTTGCCTGTAAAGACAACGTTGTTCATGACTTCGCCATCTGGCCAAACCAACTCCCAGGTCCGGTGTTTTCGTTCCGCCTTGCCTCCGTGAGCGTTCAGGTAGCTCACGGTCATGCGCTCGACCCAATGTGGCAAGGGGTGGGTTAAGAGTCGTTGGGCTTCGGTTGGGTTCAACTCCTCAGTCGATCCGAGAACCGCTGCGGTAGCCTGCGCCTCCCGAACCTGCTCTTGCAGTCGAGTGACGATACTCTCAACGGACTCCTCCACCTTTTCCGGGTTGAGGATCGCTTCCACGTAGACCTCGTCGAACAACTGTCCTGCCTGGGCTGAGTCCAGCACGTCCCCCGTTTTGTCGATGCCGAACTCTTCGAGTATGACCGCCAACTTCTCCTCCAAGACTTCCCGGACACGGTGCTCGACCGAATCCTCGAACACAAAATTGACCGCCCGGACGGTGTGCGGCTGCCCGATGCGATCCACCCGTCCGATGCGCTGTTCGAGTCGCATCGGATTCCAGGGAATATCGTAGTTGATGACGACATGGCAGAACTGCAAGTTAAGACCCTCACCGCCCGCATCGGTGGAAACTAGAATCCGCGCGTCACGCGCAAAAGTTTCCTGCACACGCTTGCGTTCGTCCATGTCCATGGAACCGTTTAGGCAGACCACCGAGAATCCTCGCTCGATGAGGAACTGTCTCAGCATCTCCTGAGTGGGTACGAACTCAGTGAAGACGAGAACCTTGAGATCGGGATCGCATTCCTCGGACTGCAACTGGTAGATTCGGTCAAGCAACGCCTCGGCTTTCGCGTCCGGACCGGCCTGCTCGCAGCAAGCGGCGGCTTCTAGGAGAAGTCTCACCTCGCTGTGTTCGTTCTTGAGTGCCTTGAGATGGGCCCCAAGAAGGGTCTCGACCTGCTCCTGGCCGTCCAAGTCCGCCCATTCCTCTTCTGAGAAGAGCGGAAACAGGGTCAACTGCTCTTGCGGCTCGGCGAGAACCTCAAGCCGCTTCTCCAATGTCGTTCGGATAGCGCGAGTGCTGGAAACCACCAGACGCTGCATCAGGATCATCAGGAACCCGATGTAGCTTCGCTTCTCCCGTATCGCCTGGTTGTAGCCCTCGCGGACATATTCGGTGACAGCATCGTAGAGCAGTTTCTGGTCCCGGTGTCTCTCTCCCCAGGAGACTGGCGCCAGCTCCGTGCGACGGGGCTTGAACAACGGCTTGCCTTCCGCGTCGATGGCCTTTCGCTTCTCGGTTCGGATCACATACGGCTGAACCCGCTCTCGGGTGACGCTTTCCACATCGGGGAAGGCCTGGGCGTCAACCAGGGAAACCAATCGGTGAAAAGCATCGGTCTTCCCTTGGTGTGGTGTCGCGGAAAGGAGCAAGAGGTACGGAGCGGCTTCCGAAAGCCCTTGACCCAACCTGAAGCGCGCCACTTGATCTGTACTCCCACCCAAGCGATGCGCCTCGTCCACGATCACCAAGTCCCATCCCGCCGAAATAAGATCCTCGAACCGCTCCCGGTTATGCGCCGCCACCTGGGATGCGCTCCAACCGCGTCGCTTATCCAGCGGCTTCACCGAATCCAGTGGCACGACCACCTGGGAGAACATCTGCCACAGGTTGGCGGGAGAAGATTCCACACCTCCGGTCCGAGGCGGACCATTCACGGTATCCGAGATAGGCGCAATCCGACGCAGGCTCTTCAAATCCTCCGGCAAGACAAGCTGGCAACTCTCCCCGAAATGAAATCGCATCTCGCTTACCCACTGGCTCACCAGCCCTTTCGGGGCGATGACCAGCGTCCGCTTGACCAACCCGCGCAGCTTGAGCTCCCGCATGATGAGACCAGCCTCGATGGTTTTTCCCAGTCCAACCTCATCCGCGAGCAGATAGCGCACCTTTTCGTCAGCGATTGCGCGGGATAACGCTCGGATCTGATGAGGAAGTGGGATAACAGAGGATTCGATCGGCGCGAGGAGAACGTCCTGAGTCAGTGCATCTGCCACCCGGGCGGCGGCGGAAATGTAGGCGATACCATCGGGATAACCTGTAGTTGATCCATCCAGCGGCTTCAGTTTGGACGCCGGAACACGAACAACGGAATCGTTACCAGGAAACCAGACGCGGCAGATCCTTTCACCCCAGAGGGTCTGGCTTTCAATGACTTGGCAAGGCTGCCCGTGAAGAATACTGAAGTGCCATTCTCGATTCACTCTTTGGTCTCCGTCATTCTCTCGATATTCACCCCCGTCGAGCAGACAACGAAACCTCGATAGACTTCGTCATTAAGCCTCCGTAGAAGTTTCGTGTAATTCACGAACATGATCCAACCGGATAGAACTGAGATCAGAAACCAATCCTTTGTGGGCATAGGAGTACGCCAATAAGGAAGCCATGGATTTAGTGCAACAAGAAAAAAACCCATGCTCATGTTTCGTGAAAATCCATAAAGTTCAAGAAAATGAGTCGCCCGCTTAAATGCGGCGGGATGATGGAGGGAGATATATGACCAAGCAAGCCAAAAACGATCGTGGTCATCACCTGGTGCCATTCCGAATGTCTCTGTGAGACACTGGTTCACTCTTTCTCGAAAAAATTTACTATAGGCCCTGAAATATCCTGGAAAACATATCTTTAGCGGATAGCACCACCAAGGCAATGTGCTAGAGAACATCCGACCGGTCGGATAACCGAGCGTCCATCGAAGGGCCAATCTTTCGAGGGCATAACTCGAAAGCGCTGCTACCAGGTGTCCCACAACATATGCAGCCCCGATGAGAACTACAACGTTCATGACGCTTGAAGAATTCCAATGTGAGGACACATTATCATGGACCCATTGATTCCCTTTAGCGAATCCAACCACAACAAGGACACCGGGAAGAAGGTAACCAAAGATATCATACGCCCAGAAATATGTTTTCGGATTGACCTCCTCTCGCATCATTCTTTCCCTTCTGTTTTCGCGTTTTTTCGTGCTACCAACTCTTCGATAACCCTTTTACATCAGGCGGTCGAACGCAGAGTCATTTCTCATTGTGGTTAACTCCCAAATGATCCTTGTTACTCTTCCTCAAAACTTATGTTTATCTGTTGAACTCGCTGGACAAGTTCAATCCCTGAAATCCCATCATACCTCTCTGAGATCTTCTCTTTTAAGTTAAAAAGTCTGCGCTTGGCAGTGTCTACCATCTGCGCGAATGTGGTCACGTAGACAAAACCTTGGTCCCCAACTTTATGGGGGTTAACAATCTTTTCTGAAATAGTATCACCAACGACGAATGCAATAATGGATGGATTTCCCGTCAGTTCTTTGCACCCAATGAAATCTTCGACATAATCTATGGCTTGATGTTTGTTATCGCGAGTGAGGCTAGAACCGCCTCGTTTGAGCTCTACAATGAGAATTCTCCGCATTTCTACCATGTCGGTTTCGGAGTTGAATTGTTCGGCTCCGGTAACGGATAATGTGGAGTCGGCCAGGATAAATAAATCCGGTCTTTTGTTTGGGTTTCCAAAAGTGTTGTCAGAAACTGTTTGTCCAAATACCTTCTTGGCAATAGTGCGTAGCTGACGATTGGAGGTATATTCGGCGGAATCATACTCGGGCCCAAAAAGCCAACGGGATTCCGCCACGAGAGGATGCAGGACTTTGAGTTCATCCACTTTGGGGTCGCTAGACAGTTTGGCTATTGCTTCGATCAGAGAAAATCTCTGGTCTATTTCGTCGAGAACCGATAAAGCATCCTTGATCGTCCATTGATCCAAAAGTCGGTTAAGTCCTTCGATATCCTCTTCTGAAAAGTGACTCAATTTCTGAAGAAGGGCCTTTCCACTTCTTGTTCGTTCCAGGCCGATTACCGCTTCGACTGCGATTCCAATAGTTTCTGCTGTACTCGTGGGATGTGTATTAACAACGTGTTCGATAACCTCATCGAGTTCAAGTTTAGCTAAAGCCGATAACTCTGAGTATTGTTCCTTGAACTCTTCCCGGACCGAAACCTTTGTCTCGTCAAGGTGTTCCTTAGCCAATTTATGGAATGAATCGGAAATGTATGTAGAGATGGCTTGGAAAACCTCATTCATAACTGAGCAATCAACAAAACCGGACCAGTCTTCTCTTATGTAGTCCGCGAGGTCATCGGTCTGTGCAACAAAAGTATAGCGTTTCGCAAATCGGGTCCGTCCATCCAGGATCGATGTATTCCCGAGTGTCCAGGATGGTTCTCCAACGAGGCGGCGCCCCTGCCAAAAAGCGACTCCTTGATATAAGGTCGTTCGTGCCGATTTTTGCGTGTCAATGAAAAGAACCTCAAGGGAAACATCACTATTGACTTTAATGGTGGATGAATCGATAAGCCCAGAATGGTCTTCGAGGGGGACCGAATTGCCGTTGATGCTAACTTTAAACTGTGGGTCATGGAGGAAACGGGCAGAGATAACCTCAAGCATTCTTTCGGGGTTCGGCAAATTGCGTTCGACAATGACTTCCAGCCTGGTACCATGTCCTCCGCCTTCTTCCCCATTTTCTTCCAATAAGACAAAGGGCTGGGATTCGCTGTGGGTGCTGATGAGAAACGTTGATTCATTTCCTCCCCGCTTCGTGATTACCGTGTATTGGTCATTGAAACAAAGAAGACCATGCCGCCCAATTCCATTGCGGCCGTACGCCAGCCGTGAACCTTCTCTTCCTTCTGGAAACTGCACTTGTTTGCCTTGGTGCTTGATGCGATTGTAGCCGAGTTTCATCCATCGGGCGTGGAATTCATCCTTAGTAAGGCCCACACCGTCATCTTGGATGACGAGTTTCCTTCCTCGCTCCTCCGGGATCACTACTTCCACAAGGTTTGCGCCCGCATCCCACGCATTTGCAATCAGCTCAGTCAGGGCGATATCGGGGGAATGGGCCAGCGGACCAAGCGTCCTGATAAGGTAGTCCTCTTCAAAGAATGAACCCTGAACAAAACCCTTGGATTTCTTGGGCATTAGTCATTCCTCCCCCATCCTCGTCACCGCTTGGTCATACCACATCAACAGTTTCGGGTCCTCTTGGAGGATAGTCTCCGAGATGCGTTGGGCGACGGCGATGATGGTACGGTAATCCCGGTTCTGCCAACAGTGCTTGAAGCCCGCGCGGACCGCCTCCAGGCGGATCACCTTGAGGCGCTTCCCCTTCGGGATCGGGTCGGGCTTGGATTCCAAGCCGGGGAGAAAGGGTTGATCCGAATCAGGAGGCACGAACCGCTCGTAGCCAGGGGGCAGGTACTCCCAGAACTCCTTGAGCAGCGCCCTTTCGCGCACCTTCTCCAGGTCGCTGGCCTTGTTCGGGTCGGGGACAAACCAGCGGTTCTTTCCCTTGGTTTGCAGGCTGGGGGTGTCTTTGGGGAGGTTTCGGAGTTCCTTGTAGGTGGTCGAGAGGTAGGAGTGGATCTGGGGCGGCACCTCCCCCTTGCCGTCGTAGACCAGGAAATTTTCCTCCAGCATCCGGGAGAGTTCCATCGGTTTCTCGAACTTCTCCCACCCGGCGATCTCCTTGATGAATTGGGGGTGGAGTTCCTGGAAGGACTGCGGTTTCTTTTGGAGTTGCTGGCGCAGCCATTGGATGGCGGTCTCCTCGTTTTTGACGAAGAGTTCGAGCTGCTCCACCTCCTTGGCGTTCATCCGCTTGCGATCGTATTCGGCGGCCTGTTCGGAGAGAAAATACATCCGGTCCCGTTCGGCGAACCGTTGCGCGAGCCCCTGGTAAAACTCCGACGCCGAAACCGGAACGGTTACCCCGCGCTGGACATGGAAGGCGACCATGCGGTCGAAGAGGAGGTAATCCTGCCTTTCGGCGATTACCTCGACCTGACCATCCTTGGCGACAAAGACCGGGAGCTGTCTTAGGTGCGTCCGAACGAAATCCCACACCCCCTCCTCGGTCCCCTTGTCGATCTCGAAGCGGTCTTCAAGGCCGCCGTTGGGTTTGTAGGCGGAGATGACCAAGTCCTGTTTGACCGCGGTGCTGGTCACTTGCCGGTAGGAACCTTGTTGCTTGTCGAGGGTGCGCACATCGGCGACCACGAACCCGGCCACCTGCAGGGCCTCCTGGATGGCGTTCCAGACGGCATTGCGGGAGTTGTGGAAAACGACGGTCATCCACCGTCCCGGCTTCAAAACACGCTCGTATTCCTCGAAACAGCGCTGCATCAACTTTTGGTAATCGGGAAGGTCTTTGTCCTTGGCCTTGTCGACAATCGCTTCGGGCGCCGTACTTGTCTGAACCCGGTGCCAGGACTCCACCAGAAAATTGAGATCGGCGTAATAAATGTTTTCTCCAAAGGGGGGATCGGTAAAGATGTAGTCGATGCTGTCGTCTGGCAGGTTGAGGTGTGCTGTCGTTCCGGTAGAAAGTGCCGAACCTACGTCCTGACAATTCGAACCAGTATCCCATTGTCTGAATCCTGAAAAGACTTTGTCCAACCTCTTCAGTTTACCTTCGTTGAGATACCAAGGACTCAGTTCGGAATGCTGGGAGGGAACATAATAGATCCCTTTCATGTATTGGGATACTTGCGAAAATCCGGTAGGGCGATATGAATTGCAGACAGAAGAAGACCAAAATGCCTGCTCCACAAAATACAGCAGCATGTTCCGAAGCCGAGAATCCTTCTGGCTGTTCGCCTTGCGCCAAAGGGCGGCGAGAGCCTGGGCGGCGCGAGGGAGGAAGAAGTGGTGGACGTGGGTGAATCCCTTCGGTCCGATCCTGGAACCATGATACATCTCCTCGATCGGGAATCGGTTTGAGGGAACTTCGGGTGGGAAGGGCATATCCCGAATCTTTTCCAGAGTTTTCAAATCGTCCTTATCCGGAGTTTTCTCATACCGGGTCTTCCCCACCTTATACGTGATCAGGCAAGGCTGAAACTTCACACGCTTCAAAGTCTGGTTGAGGACAGAATCGTAGGAGGATTCGAACACACGTTCGAGCCGATCTTTGTTGAGTTCAGATCCACAATGCGGACAAGGAAAGGAATCCCTGACCCGCTTGGTCTCCTTCTCCAGCGCCTCCTCCAGGAAGACCACCTCTCCGGCACAATCCGGGCAGGTAAAAACCTCACTCCAGACGGTGTACTCGATGCGGCCTTTGACACCCTCACCGTAGCCCTCTCCCATTGCGGGAGAGGAAGGGACATGACGCGTTTCGTACATCCACCCGATTTCCTTTTCGACCTCGGAAAGGATGCGCTTGCCGGCCTTGGCGAAGGCCTCGACATCGAAGGGAAGACAGTAGTTGGCGGCGATGAAGGTGGCCGCCGGGGAGAGATCGTTGAGCACCGCATGGCGCGGCCCCCAAACCGGAGCGGGGAGCCCAGCGTTCGCGCGTTCCAGTTCCACCGACTGCTTCAAATCCGGATCGGGGTTGGCGCACACCTGGGCCGCCACCCCGGTCATCCCAGAGCCGCAGAATCCATCCAGAACAATGTCCCCGGGATCGGTGTAATGGACAATCGCGCGGACAATGGCCTTGTGCGGAACTTTGGTATGGTAACCGTGCGCCTTGTAGAGGGGATCGGTCTTCCCCTCGCTGGCGTCGATGGCCAGCGGGTTGCGGGAATAGGGCGCGGAAGGATCCTCATCTTTACCTTGGCTCCACTCCCGGACCAGGTCCGCAAGAAAAGGATTCGGGCAAGCCGTGTAATAAGGCGGATCCGACATCGCCAGGATGTCCTCGTCGGATCCGATCGGAAACCCTTCGATCTTCCGGAACTCCGGGTCCTTCAACTTTTCCCGGAGCAGGCCGAGGAAGTGCTCACGACGAGCGTTGTCGTCGGGGAAGGTCTGGCCGAGACAATGGATGGGGGCACAGGTAGTTGTTGGGGTGGTGGGGAAGAGGGTCTGTTCGGCGGAGGTTTTCTGGTTCATTTTGGCTCTTTTCGGATCCCGGTGACTAGTGACCAAGTCTACTTCTTTCAGTCCTCTCTATCAAGCCGGAATTCCAAAAGGCCGCGAAATACAAAAGTCAAAAGATCATTCCTTTTCTGGGGCCTTTTTCTGGGATTTCCAAGCCGAAAGTAGGTTTACTGCGGTTTCGGTCACCACGTAGGCTTGGTCCGGATGGTTAGGTTCTTCAGGATGAGTCATTCGGATCAGTTTCGCCCGAACCAAAGGATCCAGGTGCTTCCTCCGAAAGAAGGTTCTATGCGTAACCCCAATGATATCCATTAGTTGAGCTTGCTTTCTCGGAATCTCACAAAGTTCGATGATCCTTTTCTGCTGATCCGAAAGCTTGGTCAGTAGAGGAGTGACCAAGCTCCGGTCACTGTCCGCAGCTTGGTCACTAGCTTGGTCAGTTGCCTGGACGCTCTGCTTGAGATGCTCCGCGACTTCCCATAGGACGTCCTGCTCCACGACCTGAAGGAGATTCTGAACAACCAGACGATTGAGAGCCTCTTGGGCGCCGCGATTCCCGCCACCAATCAGAGATTTCGCGTCGGTCAAGTCTAGAGAATCGGTTCGGCAGGCGAAGGCAAATAAAGCGGCTTCTTGATCCGAGAGATGAACACCGAGTTGAGATTGTAGGAGAAGCTGGTCCTCTGTCAGTAGAATTTCTTTCAGCAAACCTAACTGGAAAGTTTTGTCCGCTTTGTCGTTCTCAATCAGCGGGGGAATATAGCCGAGGTTCCGCCAGTTACTGACAATGGAGCGAACTCCTGTCCCTGCCTGGTCACTCAAACCGATTCGACGGAAGGCGCTTACTATGGCTGGGTTTCGAACTTCCTTTGCAGATGGGTCCAAGAGTTCGTCTACGGTGGCGACTGCGTCACCTGGATTCCAGAAAACCGTTCGATCCGCGAATATCTGGATAACCGGCGTTCTTGTGTGGTCCCCGTAATCCTGGTGGATTAAAAGATTGATGGTCGCTTCCCGGAAAGAAATGTAGTCGGGAGGATCATCCTGGCGACGTAATGTCGATGAATCAATGGAGAATGGCCTGTCGGCCAAGCGTAGGTACTTCTCGACAAGAATCTGCCACGCAGTCAGGATGTTTTCTTCAATGACTACCCTGTCTTGCCATCGTTTTACTGGGTCCCATTCATCAAATGGAACATCAATCCTTTGGTAATCGACAACTCCTCGGGGTAGAGTCTGCCGGACATAGCGCCCCTTTCCGAAAAGAAGAACGGCAGCGCGCGTTGGAACCAAGGTTCCATTTGCTTCAACGACGAAACCCCATTCGTTGAGGAACTCGACATCACTCAACTCGGCGTCGCGGTTCTCCTCCCTTTCTTGAAAGAGTCGTCGGTACCAAGCCATGGTGTCCGGATCGAAAAATTCTTCGGCATCAATGTCTGCGAGGACATCTCCATCGTAGGCGCTCAGATCGGCATCACGGATGAATCGCTGAATTTCAGCCTGTGTGCACTGTTCATCTCCGCCGCCCCTCCGGATATAAGATTGGCGAATATCGCCTCTCAGAAAAATCGGCTTCTCTCGTCTGGGTGATTCAGGAATGTAAAAGACAAGTAGGACTTTCCCTTCATGTTCAATTGCGTCTTCGTCAACTGTAATTATTCTATTAAGTTTATCACCTGCCCGAAGGCAACTGAGAAAATCATTCTGAACCTTATCAACATCGATGACACCTACTATCTCAAGCCTACCATCTGTATCTTTAATCCCGAAAACGAGATGGCCCCCCGCCGTGTTTGCAAAGGCGGAAACCGTCTTGTACGCATCCTCAGGCGCCCCCCTCTGTGCCTTCTTGAACTCGATATCTTTCCACTCGTATTTGTTGAGTTTCTCGATTAGCTCTTCCTTCGTCATATTCAAGCCCTTCTTGAATCCAAAACGTCATGGCTATGCCGGGACTGATGTAAGGCCCATTTCACTCAGGTATGGCGATGGCATCGCCTGGTCCCCGAACATCTTGTCATCCACAAGCAGGATCAAGCGCTTTCGGGTGCGTGTGACGGCGACATAGAACAGCCGTCTTTCGGCCTCCAATTGGTCTTCTCCAACGGCCAATTTGCTGGGCCAAACCCCGCTATTGCAATCAAGAACAATCACGACATCGAATTCCTTGCCCTTTGCCCTGAGGGCCGTCATCAGGTGGAGCGGGCGTTTCCAAGCCTCGTCTCCGGTGTCTTCCTCATTCTCCGGAGGGGTTTTGGCGAGAGTCGCGATGGCTTTGTCGATGTCCTCATAGAAATCTGAATAATTGTCACCATACCGCCTGGCGTAGTCCCCCAGATATAAAAACGGGGGATCGGCGTAAAAGATGTCATCCAATGATTTGCCGTAATCCTTTTGCAGACCATCGAAGCTCTGGCTGATTGCGTAGATGGCGTCGGAAACGGATCTTGCTGTCAGAAGGGATCGAATCGCCGTGTAAAACGAAGCCGACATCGAGCCCCCTTTATTGTCGCCTTTGAGAGGGCCCCGATAGCCGTATAGGGCTTCGACCGCCTGGTCCAGTGTGCGTGGGAGAGCTTTCAGGAGATGAGATTTAAGACTTCCTTTATCGCCCTTGTTGAGCGGATAGTGTTTAACCTTGTCGCAAAGTTTGAGAAGCGCCTCAACTGGATCCGGTCCAAAAGGTGGGGAAACAGTTGACTGAGCCTTCAATGCCAGCATGGTCTTGAGTTCATCGAAGGCGTAGCTCAGTAGAACATGGAGATCCTCTGCCGCATAAAAAGGAATGTCGGCGCCAGCGAATATGATCTGGTAGGGGATAATCTGGCTGCGTTTACGACTCACGATCGCGACATTCCTGATGGTCTTGTCTTGAAGCATCGACGGAACGATCGAGGCCACGTAGTTTACCGATTCCTCAAGGGATGGCATCGACAAGACTTCGATCTGCGCGTCCCAGTTCGAGGCCGGTCTCACTCGTTTGTCGACTCGGCGCTTGTTGTGCTTGATCAATCGCTGAGAGAGTTCCACCAGATTCTTGGGGGAACGGTAGTTCACCTCAAGAATGTGAGTCTTGTAGCCCGGCGCGATCATCTGGTCGGGATTGAGAATGAACTCAGGAGTGGCGAAACGCCACTCGTAGATGGCTTGGTCGTCGTCACCAACAATGGTCAGGTCGGTCTTGTTTTGCGCCGCGACGATTTTGAGGAGATTGAGATCGAGAACATTGATGTCCTGAAATTCATCGACGAGAATGTGATGGTACCGGTGCATTCCAGTCGTGAACCGGCGCTCTTTAACCGCTTTCTTAAGCTCGATGAAAGGCCAGTATTTCTGATCTTCCAGGGTGATCACTGCGGAGAGGAACATAGCCTCAGTAGATTCTCTCCAAAAGCAGAAGAAGTTCTCGTAGACCTCTTTGATACTCCCCTTTTCCTGGTGATGATGTCCGATGATCTCAAGTTCGGCCAATTGTTTGAGAATGGACAGGAAGTGCTGGTCCATTTTATTTTCTACGAGCCATTTGGCGTGACGAGTGAACTGGGCATGTTCCCCATGATCGTCGTGGCGAAATCCCATGCTCTTGAACTGGTCCATCATGTCCATGATCTGCCGGGCCGCACGGTACTTGCGCCGACTGTCGGAGAGGATCGCGCCGACCCGATCATATTTTTTCCAAACTGGCTGGAGTAGGTTCAACATGGTGAAATCACGATCCTTGGAGCTCGTGATAAGGCGCGCATTCTGCATCCGCGACTTGAGCCACCGAAAGCCCCAGGAGTTGAGGGTCGAGACATCCACGAATGGGCGAATCGGCTCGAACTGATGATCACGTTTTAGCCGATCACGAAGCTCATCCCCAGCCGATCGGGTGAACGTGAAGACCATGAAGCGAAGGTTTCCGTCTTCGGTGGTTTGGAATTTGGACAGACAACGAAACAGAAGGGAATAGGTCTTCCCACTCCCAGCCGGGGCAAGCATGCGGACCCCACGGGCCGGTTCCAGACAGAAGGCCTTTTGCGAATTGTCGAGGTTGGACCGAACAAGCGGATCGTCACTCACAATGTGTCCCCTCTTACTCCAACACGATCCGGACCTTGCCAGGTTCTTTGCCCTTGGTGAGTTGGTCCAAGTATTCCTCGAACCTTTTCTTAATCTCCATTGGCGTTGCTGGGGAACCACCTGCGAGCAGTGCAGTTCGCAAGTCTTCCGTCGTGATCAAGATCTTGGTAAGTCCTGAAAGCAGGTCTTTCAGCGCGCGGATAAAGTCCTGGCTCAGATCATCCGGTAACTTCCGCTTTTTCCTGAACCCATCCACCAGCTTACGTGATTCCGGGGTCAGCAAACCCAGATTCTCCTTAGTGGTCGGATCCTCCAGATTCGAGAGAAGTGTTTGAGTCCAGGAGTCCAGGAGTTTGTCAAGGTCTCCATCGAGACTGTCCAAGATGTTTGTCGCAGGGGCCTGGGTTGTTTCTAAACCAGGTTTGTACCCACAATGAGGGCAAACAGGAGAGGCTTCGATGTCTTGTTCGGTAAGGGCGAAGCAGCTCTTCAGCCCCCCGAGTCGATGCTGAAAGTCCGTCAGTTGCTGTCGCGGCATGAGATCGATTGTGGAAAGCTTTTGCAGGACCTTGAGACGGTCATCTGAGGTTAGTTGAGCTTTTCGCTTGTCCTCATTTACTCCCAAGCGGGCCTTACTATGCAGGGTGAGATAGGTCAGGATGTATGCCTTCTTGAGATCGGCAAGCCTGCGGGATGTCTGTTGACGGAACGAGGAATCGCCACGTTTCTTTAGGTCGGCGATCTGACTGAGGACCTCCTCGCGAGCCGATCGCATCTTTTCATCCCACTCATGCTCCGAGGGAAGAACTGCCTCGGCGGTGGACAGGTACGAAGCCGTGGTTCCGAGATCAGTAATGAGCCCCTGAATAGATCCGATCTCAGCCAGGGCCTCCAGACCCTCACGCTTAGCCATGACTTCTTGCGCATCATGTTTGAAGTTCTTGAGTTTTCCAGGTGTGTTGAAAGCCTGCAAGGATTCACAGAAAATCTTCGTGTCTTCCAGGCAGGATCTCAGTCTCTGACTCTCCTCTTCAGGTAGGAGACTCCGACCCCAGAAGTTGAATCCACCTTGAAGACTCTGCTGCCCCATCACCAGGCGGTTCACCTTTTCGGAAACGGACTTCTGAAGCTCCTGTACAGGTTCATCCTTCCCTTGGGTGACCAGCTGAGCCATCCCCGGAGTCAGACCGAGTAGTTCGAATAGTGCTTTAAGCGCAGGGATATTCCAGTCTTTGGGGCGTTCGATGTGTTTGAACTGTGAAAGCTCTTCCACATTGCTTCCTGCCAATTGGGGAAGAGAAGTAGCATCAAACTTCATTCCGGGAACCGCCAAGACTAATTCTCCAGCATGGACCAGGGCAGCCAGCACAACCACCACCCACTCAGGTTCAAGCCGCAGACTTTGAGGCGCCAGGTACTCGACGCCAATGAGATCCTGGATCAGTTCGGATCGATTAACGACTTGGCCGTGCCCTTTCTTCTTCAGAACCTCCAGAATGTACTTGGCGTATTTCGAGCGGGATGGTTCAAGTCTGTCGCCGTCAAGAACCTCAAGTGCATCAAGCACGGCAGTGGCCTGTTTGGTGCGGTTCTGGCCAGCGATTGCTCGAAGAGCATCTTGTGCCGCTTGTGCCCGATTGGCGCTCGTGAGGAGAACCGAAAACGTGGGGTATTCTGGAGCCTGATCCTGGAAATGAGGGCTAAGACAGACTCCGGAGACTATGTTGACCAGATCGCGGAAGTTGATCCGTTCGCCGCCTGGTAAAGACCGCCCTTTGGCCCACTCGATTAAGGTCTTGCTTCTTCCCTGGTAAGCAACCTCGAACGCACCTGCCATGTTCTTCTGCAGCCATTGGACCATCTGCGATAGAAAACCATTTGCTTTTTTCTCGTATGTCTCCTTGGCATGCCCCGATGCAGTACCTGCGAGATCCAATGCCGCAGCGTAGAAACGCAGCGAGGTTCGGAAATCATCATCCATTCCTTTCAGTCGAAGGAAGATCTCATCGGCTTTCTTTTCATCCTTGAAATGAGGAGGTTCGAAGGGCTGAATGAAATACACGTAGAAATCACGCGGTGGAACCGCCGTGGAACGTTCATTCGGCGCACCGAAAAAGAGATATCCCTGACGCGCCGCCTTTCGTTCCAACCACTCGACCTCATGCTCCCAAATCTTGTAGCCCGTAACATACGTGTGGTCGGTGCATTCCATCACCCGCTTCAACGCTTCATAGTAATACCGGTCGAGCTGGGAGGCGTCGAGGCTCTCTGCTCGTTTCTCAATCAACGCGTCGAAATCGTCAGTCTTTCTCAGATCAAGATAATACTGCCGGTTCTCCGGATTAGTGGAAATAAACTGACCGCTGACTGTCTTGTGGATCTCCCGAAGGACGGTCTCTACCTGTGAAAGCAAATCATCGGCAGGATCTCCCCCGAGGTCCTCGATGCCGGGTTGGTAGAGGCAAAGGCCATCGCGCAGTTCCTCCGGAGTCGCTCCCAATGGGGCATGAATATCACCAGTGGTGAGCCGGTGAACGGATAGCCCGTGGATGATACGTAGCGCCATGGGTTTGTACGCCGGTCGTGTGAAAGCTTGTTGGACACGGGATTCAAGGACCTGGCTGCAATCGATGACGCCCCGGATATCCGGCACGGCGCGGAAAGAGGGATTCTCACGCAGCGTGGTCCAGTAGCTGTCGTAGGCGATGAGTCCGGGACGATCCTGAGGAACCTTTTGGTCAAGGAGCTTCTTCATGGCCAACGAGAGAGTTTTAAGGACCTCTCGCTTCTCCACTGCGGAGATTCTTTCGAAAGTGTCGATGTAATCCGGATGCACCGGGAAAAGCCGGACAAACTCATCCAGGCGTTCGTTCATGCGGCCATAGAACTTGGTAAAGGACGCAAGGTACTCCCGGATCTTCACCTGCTGGTCAGCGGTCTTCCTGAGCAGACGCTCAGCGACCACGAACTTGACATCCTTCCGCGCAATCAATATCTGCTCAAAACGATCCTTCACCCGGCGCAGACTGTCGGAAACGAATCCAAAACGTGGACTGTCGAAGATGGCTTCCTGGACACCGGCGATAAACCGGAATCGGAGGTCCTTGCAGACTTCACCGATCTCCCTAAGGAAGTTCAGATCGAGGATCAGTTCCTGATCCTTGCGTGAGCGCAGGTAGTCGAGCAGCTCATCCACCACCAGGAGCAGGCCGTGGTCGGGAAACTCCCGGTGAAAGGCGGACATCATTTCCTCAAACGCACGTTTGTTGTTGGATACCTTGTCGGCGGGCGGGAAGGAGTATGAGACGCCCATGCTCGCCAAGCGTTCTTCCAATTCGGCCGCCAGGATGTCCCGAAGCGACATGGTGGTCGAACCGATCTCAGTCCTGACCACCTTGAAGCGTCCGCTGATCTTCCGCGCCGCCTCCGCTGTGTCGGGGCGAGTCAATTGAGAGGGAAGATCGGTGTCCTCGGCCAGGCTGGAGATCACAGACATCAGGTGCGACTTACCGGTGCCATAGTTGCCGACCACCAGTAGCCCTTTGTTGTCCACCGGCTGGTCAAACTGAAGTTGCGGAAATACAAGGTTCGTTAGCCGCTCCGACATCTCATCGGAAACGACGAAGGTCTTGACCAACTGCCGGGCGGCGGCGGCTTCATCGGCATCTCGCAGCTGAACCACGGACTCGATGGGTTCGAATTGGATTAAGTCCGCATATTTCATAATCAATTCCTTTCATCCACGAAGAGCACTAAGAAACACTAAGATTATTTTCTTCGTGCTCTTCGTGTCCTTCGTGGATCGTGTCCTACTTGGATCAATAAACAAACCTTTTCCATTCCAACTTCTTCGAACTACCGAAATTAACAAGGACACCGACTCTCATCCCTGTCGCTTTGAGGTAATTGAGAATCTGCGCTTCCTCAGTTCCCGACAGGTGGTCAAGGGCCTTCAACTCGACAATGATCTGTTCGAAGCAGACCAAGTCCGCGAAATACTGCTTGTCCAGGGTACAGCCCTTGTACTGTATCCTCAGCGCCTTTTGCGCCTCAAACGGAATCTCGCGCTCCCGCAGTTCAATCTCCAATGCTTCCTGGTACACCGCTTCCAGGAAGCCCGATCCCAATTCCCGATGAACCTCGATGGCGGCGCCAACTATGGCGAAAACTTCATCTTTCAAAAGCAATTCCATTAATCTTCGAGTCCCTCCGTGTTCTTCGTTGACAAATCATCCACGAAGAGCACTAAGAAACACTAAGGATTTTTTATATTTCTTCGTGCCCCTTCGTGTCCTTAGTGGATCAATTCTCCCCGCTTCTAGTGATCGCCTGGTCATACCACATCAGGAGTTTCGGATCCTCTTGGAGGACTGCATCCGGAATCTTGCGGGCCACGGCGATGATGGTGGGATAATCGTGTTCCTGCCATGCCTTCCTGAAACCCGCGCGGACAGCCTCAATACGGAACACCTTCAGGCGCTTCTGACTGGTGCTCTTGTATTCCTCAAACTCCTTGAGCAGAGACCGCTCCCGCAGTTTCTCCAAGTCTCCCGCTTTGTTGGGATCGGGGACATACCACCGGTCCTTGGCCTTGGCGCGCAAACCAGGGTCATCCTTGGGCAAGTTGCGCAGTTCTTTGAAGTTGGTGGAGAGATACGAGTGAACCTGGCTGGGAACATCTCCGTGGCCTTCGTAGCGCAAGAAGTTTTGTTCGAGTAGCATCGAAAGTTCGAGTACCTGTTCGCTTTTGCTCCATCCGCCCAGTTCTTTGATGAAGTGAGGATGAATGTCTTGGAATGTCTGAGGTTTCTCTTTGAGAAATTGACGTAACCACTGGATTGCTGAAGACTCGTCACATACAAAGAGTGTTTCCTGCATGACATTGCCAGCCGACATGCGCTGACGGTCGTACTCAGTCACCTGCTCCGGGAGAAAGTACATCCCATCGCGCTCGGAGAAACGTTGGCTGAGACCAATCTGGAATTCCATACTCGAGATGGGAACTAAGAATCCTTGGCGGACATAATAGGCAACCATCTGATCGAAGAGAATGCGCGGATCGCGTTCTGGAACTACAACTGGAAAATTCTCGCGCCTCTTGATTACCGGTAAATACTTCAGGTGGGTTTTGAGAAAATCCCAAACGCCTTCTTCGGTTTGCGCCTCTTTCAGAAAACGCTCCTCAAATCCCCCGTTGGGCTTATAGGCAGAGATGACCAGATCCTGCTTAACAGCCGTGGGTGTGGTAACAGCTTTGAAGCTGCCTTGCTTCTTGTCGAGGGCTGAGACGTTAGCGACAATGAAACCAGCCTCGGTTAGCGCCGTCTGTATGCTGTTCCAAACTGAAGCCTTGGTGTTGGAGAACTCCACCGTCATCCATCGTCCTGGTTTGAGAACACGGTAGGCCTCCTTGAAACAGGAGGTCATGAGCTGGCGATACTCGCTGAGCCCCTTTCCTTGTGCGCTGTTTTCGATGGCTTCGGGTACATTGTTCGTCCAGACCTTAAGCCATTGCTCCCACAAGAAGTTCAGTTCCGAATAGTTGATATTCGAGCCGAAAGGAGGATCAAGGAATATATAGTCATTACTACACTCAGGCAGATCGGTCCTCTCTGTTGAAGCAGTGAATACAATCTGCCTTGTCTTTCTGTCCCGCTTCTGCAAATACGATCCAACGTCGGCTATTCGATAACCGATCATCTCCAATACCGAGTATTCAATCTGATTAGATGGAACATAGAGTGTTCCGGCCAGTACTCCCGCAGTCTTTGAAAGATTGGTGTTCAATCTACTGACTGCAATCTTGTGCATTTTGCTCGCTCGTGGGAGCTGATCCCCAACAAGGCACAGTAGTTGACCCTCCATCGGTGAGGTTCGTAGAGCATCTCGCAGGCAGGCGAGCACACACAGGTTGCGCTTCGTATAGAAGTGATGCACATGGGTAATCCCTATGGGATCATTGCGGCGGGTTTCTTTGCCTTCCATCATCCGGTCGGATGGGAACCAATAGGGTATATCTTTTTTCTCGATCCGCTCGATTAAGGCCAGATCAAAGTCATCTGGGGCCTTCTCCATGCGCTTGCCGACTACGGTGTAGTTGATGAGTACCGGCACTTGCTTAGCCTGGTGAACTGTCTCCTTGATGGCGCTGTCGTACTTGGTCACCTTAGCCCGATCCATATTCCGCTTGGTGAGATTCGCGCGACAGTGAGGACACGGGAACTCATCCCTTACATTTCCTGCATCTACATCCACCGCCGCTTCCCAAAAGACTACCTCGCGGGTACATTCGGAGCACACAAAAACATCTGACCAGACTGTGTAGTTGATTTTTCCCAGACGCCCATCCGAATGTTTGGTCTCGTACATCCATCCGCACTGTTTCTCGACCGAGGCTAGGAGACGCTTGGCTTCCAGATCGAATGCTTGTTCATTCACCGGCGCATTGTAGTTGTAGGCGATGAATGTGGCCGCTGGCGAGAGGTCACTCAATATGGCCCGCCGAACGCCAATCTTGGAAAAGGTTACCCACGTCTTCTTGCCATCCTCGTCCGTCTCTTCCCGTAGAATCGTTCCGTCAGGCTTGACCTGATAGCCGAGTTCCATCACCACATTGCGGTCGCCGCACATTTGGGCGGCGACGCCGGTCATTCCGGTTCCGCAGAATCCGTCGAAAACCACGTCGCCCGGCTCGGTGTAATGGAGGATGTAGCGCATGATGGCCTTGTGCGGCACCTTGGTATGGTAGGAGTGGGCATTGTAGATCGGATCGTTCTTCCCCTCGCTCACATCTGCAGCAAAGGGCTCCCGGCTGTAAGGAACCTTTGGGTCGTAAGGCTTCCCATATTGCTTGATGAAATCCGCAATCCATGGATTCGGGCAGGCGGTGTAGTAGGGCGGATCGGATAGGGCGAGGATGTCCTCGTCCTCACCGACGGGGAACCCCTCGATCTTCCGGAACTCCGGGTCCTTGAGTTTCTCACGCAGGAGGGCCAGGAAATGTTCCCGCCGCTTTTCGTCGTTCTCGAAGGTCATGCCGAGGCATTCCACCGGACCGGATGGGGTGGGAGCAGATTTTCCGGGCATGGAATCGAACAGCGTCTTGTTGCTCATGGTGCATTCTCCTCTGGAACGATGACAAGTTCCTTGGCGGGACGCCGTTGGTACTCCGGATGACCGGGTTCAGCGTATATCAGGTGACCATCCTGGATGGTTCCGTTCCAAGACACAACCAGGGTCCGGTTCCGAGATAGATTCTGAAGGAGCCGGAGCGGATCCTGCCTCAGCGCGGGATCGAAAAGGAGCTCGATGTTGTCGAGCAGCAGAACCTTCCCTTGTGCCTCATTCAGTATCGAGCCGAGAAGAGTGGGGAGGGAAAGCGCTCGCTGTCGTTCGCTCAGATCGAGCAATCGCCGGGACAACTCCAGGTTGAGGTTGACCAAAGGGGCTCCAGTCCGAGCGCCTACCGCCTGCAGCGCCGCTGTCTTCCCGGCCCCCGAAGGGGCCACCACCAGGAGCAGCCTATGGTAGTTCTGAGCCACCTGATCGATTCTCGAAAGAATCTGTTCCGAGAGTGACTCAGCCATCAAGACTGGGCCTCCGTGCTCTTCCCATCCGTAACCGCCTCTTCGAGCCACCGGTCAATCGCAGGCTTGCGAAAGCGCCAATGCCGCCCCACCTTTTGACACGGAACTTTCCCCTCCCGAACCAACTTGTACAAGGTCGACTTCGGGATCCTCAAGTAGGCCGCCAGTTCATCGATGGTCATGACTTCGGTTGGATTCTCTGCCATCCATTCACCCCTATACCTACGCCATTCTCCACAGGTGGATGGATGCGTCAACCCCAGTAAGTGCCAGTTGTTGATCATTTAGGCCAAGTCAAATCACCATGAATCTGAAGGTTCCTTCCACGGATCGCTCCTTGTCCATCCCCCATTCACCTCCCCAACTTTTATCTTCTCCGGACTCTACCACCCAGGTATGACAACTTTCGACCACCCACACCCCGACACCTGGATCGACCGCCTTTGGCGGGAGTACATCAACCTTCGCAAGAGTGACCTCTATCAAGAAGATAAGGAACCGCCTGACTTGAGCCTTAAGGAGAATACCGGCTGCCACGACTGGCAAGGGAGAAATCCGAAGGGAACTGAACTCTGAAGTTCCAAGCCTCTGACGGGAGTGGTACTCCGGAGTTCATAGCCCTGGAAAACTTTATATATGAGTGGGTCTTTCGAGACGGCATGACAACCCAAACCTATCTCCCCAACGGGAGACTCGACATCCACCACGCACTGGTGCAATACAAATCCCAGGAACGAAAGCTACTCGCCTCTGCCTCGATCGCGGAAAAAAACAAGAAGCACATCCTTGACTTCCTCCGCGACTGCGAACTGGGAAAGACCATCCTATCCGGCCAGAAGCGACAACTCGGGCATTTGCGCCTGCTGAAATACCTCGCCCTCCTCAGACACCTGGCCGAATGGATCGGAAAAGACTTTGAAACCGTCACGCAGAAAGAGATGGAAGACTTCATCCTCGGACTTGAGAAGGACCGGATCACGCGCAAAAACGGCTCCCCCTTCCAGCACAATACCAAACGGGACTACAAACTGACCTTGAGAAAGTTTTACAAATGGCTCCTCGGCGGAAACGAGGTCTACCCTCCCATTGTGCGTTGGATCGATACGCGCGACCAACTCACCGAGATTCCCTGCCTACGAAAAGAAGAGATCGAACGAATGAGCCAAGCAACCGGCAACACGCGTGACCGTGCTATCCTGTGGACCCTGTTCGACTCAGGAACACGGGTGGAAGAGTTCCTGAACATTCGAATGCGCAACCTGGAAGAGATCAGGGACGACCACGGCGCACTGGTCTATCGAGTCCGAATCGAACACTCA
>WBZO01001933.1_pt1 | contig 29427 bp, 31 predicted proteins | sample 5204261 | NCBI WGS metagenome assembly WBZO01 (sample SAMN12412400, study PRJNA552823) | activated sludge metagenome | isolation source: activated sludge from anammox sidestream of wastewater treatment plant... | place: USA: North Carolina | collected 2017-09
ACTTGTGCCACTTGGTTCAATACACGCGCAGGAACCCGCAGGAATACCGGAAACACAATATCGAGCGCGGGTAGAACGGATTGCTGAGGAAGGGAGTTTGAGCAATAACGGAATATCTGTTCCCTATCAGATAGTGGAAGCCACTATCCTCGACGGAGGTCTGAAAAACCGCACGGTGACCATACAGCACGGAACGGTATTCTCGATCGACAAAAGCAAGTTTGTCAAAAAAAACGATACGATCGTGCTCCTGTATACCACGGGTCCCGATGGCGCACCTGTTTTTACCGTCATCGACACATACCGGCTTCCGACCCTTATCCCCTACCTTGTTATTTTCGCCGCCGCGGTCATTCTGCTGAGCCGATGGCGAGGGGTGGGATCCATAATCGGCATGTTCATAAGCCTTCTCGTTATCGCCCGATGGATTGTACCCCAAATATTATCTGGTCAGGACCCGTTGACGGTAAGTATCATCGGCTGTCTTGTCATAATGATCGTGACGATGTATTTGGCACACGGGTTTTCGGCGCAAACCACCGTGGCACTTTTTGCGACATTGTGTACCCTGCTTGTTACGGGTGCGCTTTCCGTCATTTTTGTCCATACAATGCATCTTACCGGGCTGGGAAGCGAAGATGCCTACTCGTTAAAACTCGGCATGTCGACCATTGTGAATTTCCGGGGACTCCTCTTGGGAGGAATGTTGATCGGCGTCCTGGGAGTGCTCGATGACGTGACGACGGGACTTACCGCCGCAATATATGAGTTGCACCGGGCAAACAAAAAACTTTCCCTTTGGCAACTCATGACTGCGGGACTGCGGGTCGGGAGAGAGCATGTGGCGTCACTCGTCAACACCCTGGTACTTGCCTATGCCGGCGCGTCACTGCCTATCTTCATCGTACTGGTTACCAATCCCAACTCGTATCCCCTCTGGTCCATACTAAACAGTGAGATGATTATGGAAGAAATCGTGCGCACGCTGTCGGGGAGTTTCGGACTTATTTTTGCCGTACCTTTGACCACTTTTTTTGCCGCGTGGTACCTCACCATACCCGAAAGACGGAAGTACACCTGATTACTCGGTAGGAGTGCAGATTTTTGCACGAAACGACGCTTTATCTTCCTCCGAAAGCGTTTCAAACTGTGTTCCCAACGTCTCGAGTATTTTCCCCGTCACGGCCTTCTGCGTGGATTTTGTCACCATGTCGATGGCGGCATTGGTTCCCGAGACAACGAGGGAATTGATACTCACCGGTGATACCGCCGTTTCATCGGTCACCCCCAACACCTCCGACAGACTTCTTCCCGGGGATGTTTCTATGACCGCTTCCCGCACACGGGTTAATGCTTCCGGACGCGGATCCGACGATAATCTTGGCCAGGCAATACTGATAAATGAAACAACCGCAAACGCTCCCAATGCCGCACCTAAGAATTGCAAAAGTACCATAGGGTTATTATATCGCGCTCCGAACTTAGTAGCTATTTAGCTTGGTAGCCAACCGCTCCTGTTCATCATACAGCACCTTATCCTGCTCGATGTAACTATTCTGCTCCGGAGTCAGCCACTGGTTGGCATTCATACGGGCCACAATACCGCTGATACGGCTGATACGAATTGCGATGATTTCATTGATTCGGTTCACTTCTTCCTTATGCGCATCGTAGACCGAAAAAACCTCTTTCAGCTGATTCCATCCCGGTTGTATTTCCCGCAGTTCCCGTAACGTTTGATTCCATGAATCAATCACCTCTTTCGGGTAATCGGGCGGCACATACCCGCCGAAATGCTGGACAATCACCTGTGTCGGACATCCATTGACGGTTCCCTGAACTTCTGCAATCCCGATATCGTCAAACGCGTGGTCAAGCAGAAATTTTTTTGACTGAGGGAATTGAAATTGGTTTTCGATAAGTTCCTCCGCTTCGTAGTATCCCTGGGCGGGTGCTTCGCCCCATAACACATTGCCGTAGCCGACCTCACTCATGGCACGCGCCATCGTATAGCCGCTTCGCGTTGCCTCAAACGAAAAATCATCATACTGCAAAATTACTTTCCCCCGACGTTTTGCGGATTCTTCAAGTTTTGCGGCATATCGTACCGGCGCCACCCCGGCTTCTTTCCGTTTTTCGTTGAGTAATTCGACATAGCGTTCTTTATTCAACGATATCCGAGAGCCCTCATCGAAATCGTTTGCAGTATCGCGAAAGTGACCGTCCAGTACTCCTTTTTGCTTGTCAAACGGGATGACGTAACGGATAGCATCAATACCCACAAATCCGATATCCCGGGAATCCCCGCTTCCTTTTCTGTTATCTCCCATGAGAAACACCGAATTATCCGGCACCGTAACCGTTTTGCATTCCCCGAGAAACGTTTCGCCAAAGGTGGATTGCGGAGTGGCGGTATAGGGTTCCCGGATCGGTTCACCGTTTCTATAGACGATACCTCCCCGAAGTTCCAACGTATCTTTCGGAAGGCCGATGATGCGTTTTACCCACCCGCCCGCTTCTCCGTACATTTTTTCGGTCCGCTCGGCGATTACGGGGCTTTGTGCGACGACGATATCGCCGCGATGAAGCGTATAGGCAAAGAATCGTTTCCCCGCAATCACAAGTCCGTTGGGATACCGAAACATACCCGGCGTGCCGACAATTTGCTTTGAAAGCGCAACTGGATCCTTTCCCTCTCCCTTGGGGAACGTCGGATACATGGATCCTGTTCCCGATATTGCCTGCGGTTCGGCGACATACCCTAACAGATCCATTCCCACATACGCTATGCCGTAATATCCGGCAGTCCAAACGGGAATCAGGAGGCCCAGAGCGAGTATGCCGCCCGCAACACCTTTTACCAGTGCGGTAAATTCTTTTTTGGCAATCCGTTCCCTCCATCGGCGAAGATCTAGAAGCCGGAACGGAAGATAGAGCGGAAAAATCGCCAGGATGGCGACAAAGGCAATATATGACGCCATGCGCGATACATTGCTTCCTTCCCGAATGCGGATGAATTCGTAACGAATAAACATCCGGTACATCACCGTGAGCACCATGACGAAAAAGGCAAGGCTCCCGAAAAAAATATCGGCAATCATGAGGGCACCCGCGGTGAACTTCCCGACAATGATCCGCTCCGTCCCTCCGGTGTATCGGACAGCAACGGCAAGCACGCAGAAAATCGCGATTGCCGCAACCCACATGCTTGCCAATGACTTCACGGTATCAATGCGTTGCGTATTTTTCGGCATAAATCCCCCCCGCCCCTTGCACTATAGCACAAGAATTTGTCGTACCCGATAATGGCAATACCCTATCCCTCATGTTATAAATGGAACACATGATAACGATATTAGGAGTGGATCCGGGAACGGCGAGAATCGGATGGGGAGTGATTACGGAAGAAAAAAGCCGTCTCAGCGCCAAAGCGTACGGATGCATCACGACTCCCAAAGAAGTTGCGCCGGAAACCCGCCTTGCCGCTATTTACACATCATTTTCAAAACTGCTTTCCACGTATAAACCCGATGCGGTCGGGGTGGAAGACCTTTTTTTCTCCAAAAATGCAAAAACCGCCATCGCCGTCGGCCAAGCCCGCGGTGTCATCCTGCTTGCGTGCGCGCAGGCCCGTATTCCTCTCTCCACCTACGGACCTATGACCGTCAAAAAAACCATATGCGGGAGCGGAAGTGCTGATAAATCGCAGGTAGGGAAAATGGTGACAAAATTATTACGACTTGCCAAAATGCCGACGCCGGATGATACCTGTGATGCGCTTGCTATTGCAGTCACACACGGATTCTCGTATAAGATAAAGACGAAGCTCACATGATCGCACAACTGACGGGCACCATCGTTTCCGCACAAAAAAATCCGCTTGTTCTTGACGTGCATGGAGTAGGGTATGCCGTGTGGGTTCCTCAAAGACTTTTCGGTACGGTAACACCCGGAAGTACCGTCACCATACTTACCCATACGCATGTCCGGGAAGACGTCCTCATGCTGTTCGGATTTTTACGCGAGGAAGAACGGGTTCTTTTCGAACTCCTCCTGGGTGTTTCCGGCATAGGCCCAAAAACGGCACTTTCCGTGCTCGACCATGAAAGCGGTGAAATAAAACGCGCAATCGTCGATTCTGACGTCGAATTTTTCACCGGCATCCCCCGACTCGGAAAGAAAAATGCCCAAAAAATAATCATCGAAATAAAAAGTAAATTGGGTAATTCGCCGGATATCGATCTTGCCGCACGGGACACACAGGATTCCAAAGCGGTGATGGATGCACTAGTAAGCATGGGTTTTGATAAAAATGAAGCAAAGGAAGCCCTGAAGAAGGTACCCGCGGAAGGATCTCTCGAAGAAAAAATAAAATACGCCCTAAAACGACTCGGCTAATCCCATGTCATGAAAAAAGCTGACCCTATCGAACATATCCTCGAAACGACGGTTACCCCGGAAGAACAGAATCTTTTGGTGTCGCTCAGAGCCGCAACCTGGCCGGAGTTTGCCGGACAGGAAAACGTAAAACGAACACTCCATATTGCGATAGCCGCCGCGAAAAAACGGAAAGAACCCCTTGAGCATATCCTGCTCTACGGTCCTCCGGGACTCGGGAAAACCACGCTTGCCCATCTGATCGGTAAGGAACTGGGAGTCAATGTTCGGGTGACGAGCGGTCCCGCAATCGAGCGGGCTGGCGATGTGGCGGCAATACTTACGAATTTAGAACCGAATGACATTTTATTTATCGACGAGATCCATCGGCTCAACAAAGTGGTGGAAGAAACGCTGTATCCTGCAATGGAAGACTATGCGCTCGATATCGTGCTAGGAAAAGGACCGGCCGCCAGAACGCTCCGCCTCGACTTGCCTCCTTTTACCATCATCGGCGCAACCACCAGAGTGGGAGCCCTTTCCTCCCCGATGCGTGACCGGTTCGGGGTTGTTACCAGACTTTCGTTTTATGAACCGAAAGATATTGAAGCAATTCTTGATCGTGCCGCCAAAAAATTACAGGTGACGCTCGCCGGTGAGGCAAGAAAAGAACTTGCGAAACGGAGTCGCGGCACGCCGCGCATTGCCCTTCGTCTCTTAAAGCGCGTGCGGGATGTGGCACAGGTGGAAGGGAACGGTACCATCGATATGCCGATTCTTCACCACTCCCTCACTCTCTTTGAGGTGGATAGCGTCGGACTTGATACGTCGGACCGACGTCTCTTAACGCTTCTTATCGAAAAGTATGAAGGCGGACCCGTCGGCATTGAAACCCTCGCGGCGGCGCTTTCGGAGGATGTCGGCACGGTGGAGGATGTCCTCGAACCGTATCTTATGCAAATCGGATTCTTAAAACGTACGCCGCGCGGCAGAACGGTCACGATGGCGGGATTTACCCATCTTGGGAAAACTCCCACGAAGAAACAACAGGAAACATTATTCTCGCTTTAGAGCGAAGACCAATCCGCCTGCTTCTCGAACAGGACGTCGTGGAATTCCCAGAACTTTCCCTGATCTTTGGCACACTCGGCCGCTTCCGCGGTTTTCTGTGCACGGGGATGGATACTGACTAGCGGCAAATGCTTATAGACTAAGCGCACCTTGTCTTTGTATTCGCTCATCACCTGTTTTACCGTCGGATGCGCCCGACTGCAGAATGGACATTGGAAATCGGAAAACTCGACGATTGTTATCGGGGCATTCTCCGGGCCCTTTGAGCTTGAGTTCCCTACGGCAATAACCTTCGGCACGGGATCAAACGCACCGCTCTTGTTGGCATCTTGCAGTCCCTTTGAGTAATCGGCAACGTTGTTGGTTGCGGTTTTGGCAAGCTCCTTATCGATAACCTCTTTGAAGCTTTCGAACGGGAACGCACCCCCGAGTAACCGTCCGTTAATAAAGAAACCCGGCGTTCCGGTGACATCAACGGAGCCAGCCTCTGCGGCTTCAGCATCGACGATTGCTTTCTTCTCGCCGCTGTTCATACAGGCTACCAATTTTTTACCGTCAAGCTTTACTTCCTTGGCAAGCGCCGCCATGGCGTCGTCAAACGACTTGTATTTCGCCTTGGCTACTCCCGCAGGAGCGCCGCCCATGGACTCGAGATATTGGACTTTCGTATAGAGTGACCCCACGAGGAACGACGCTATCATAAGGAGAGCCACGACGACAATTTGTATCCAAGAAGGACGATCGGCTACGGATGTTTCTTTCATATACAGGCATTGTAAAGAAACTTATTTTGTAACGCAAGACACAAACTCATGTTTTCCAAAAAAAGATCTTGACAGAAAATTGGCACTCGTGATATAAGAGTGCTAAGCCCTATTGTCTAGGCGGAAAGGAGGTGAAAACCACTATGACAGATCTTGTTCCGCGTTCGTATTGGCGCTTCCCCACACTTCCTTCGTTGTGGGATGATGAGGAGGATTGGGGTGCCGTAACCAATTGGCCGAGCGGCTTATCGCTTGCGGAAGATGACTCCCGCGTTTTCGTTCAGGCCGCCGTCCCGGGTGTTGACCCGAAGGACATCGAAGTGACGGTGGATCACGGCGTCGTTTGGATAAAAGGCGAATCCAAAGAAGAGGAAACCGACAAAAAATATTACCGGAAAGCGGCGAGCTCGTTTTCGTATCGGGTAACCGTACCCGGTGACATTGATCCTACCAAAGATCCGGTTGCTTCCGTCAAAAACGGCGTCATGACCGTGACATTTACCAAGTCCCCGAAAGCGCAACCGAAGAAAATTTCCGTTCGCGAAGAGAAGTGAACCGGGATACGTACCGGTATCGAAACCCAGCTTCATACGAGGCTGGGTTTTCGTACGGTAGTTCATAGCGCAGGGCACGAACTCCTGCTATACTTCCCCTATGAAAGGCTTTATTAAGCGAAATTACAAACTACTCCTTGCTCTTCTTGCAGTCGGCATCGGTGTTTCCATATGGATCAATCGTGCGCAATCGCAAAAGGCCACGGCGGGTATCACCACCAAAACGGTAACCCGGCGTGATTTCACCAAAACCTTTTCTTCTTCCGGAAAAACCAAAGCGGATATTTCCGTTGAACTCAAATTTCAGGCATCGGGGAAGCTCACATGGGTAGGAGTTAAGGAAGGGGAAAGCGTCAGCGCGTATCAGACGCTTGCCACGTTGGATAGCCGTGAAGTGCAGAAAAACCTAGAAAAGGCGCTCAGGGATTACAGTAGCCAACGCAATGATTATGAACAAACATGGCGAGTCACCTATGACGGAAAGCATCCCAATGACGCATTCAATGATACCGTAAAGCGGGTGCTTGAAAAAAACCAGTGGGATCTGGAAAAATCAGTCCTCGATGTCGAACTCAAGCATCTCGCGGTCGAGTTCGCTTCACTCGTTACTCCTATTGCGGGCATTATCACCCGTATTGATACGCCGGTAGCCGGGGTGAACATCACACCCGCGACCGCGGTGTTTGCGGTTGCCGATCCCTCAAGTCTTGTGTTTGAAGCCACGGTTGATGAAACGGATGTCGGAAGTCTTTCCGTCGGCCAAAAAGCAACCATAACGCTTGACGCATTTCCCGACGCGACCTATTCGGGTACAATCCGCTATATTTCCTATATTTCCCAACAGTCAAGCGGTGGCGCGACCGTGTTTCCCGTCAAAATTGCCTTCGACAACCCCGAACATCTCCGCATCGGGTTAAATGGGGATATCATGATCGTTACCGATCGCGAAAGCGACGTGATTACCGTCCCGACCGAAGCAATCAGAGAGGAAAACGGCACAACATACGTCTATAAGAAATCGGGATCATCGTATATAAAGACAACGATAACCACGGGCAAGAAAAACGAAGATGACGTCGTGGTGACAAGCGGCATTACCGAAGGTGACATGATCGTCACCAAAGGATTCACCAACATCCCAAAATGACCGATCTATTACGGATAGAAAACGTCTCCAAACAGTACGCCATGGACGGAGTTGTCTTTCAGGCGTTACAGAACGTATCCCTTTCGATTAAAAAGGGAGAGTTTGTGGCAATCATGGGTCCGTCGGGGAGCGGTAAATCCACCCTCATGCACATCATCGGGTGTCTGGATCGCCCGACAAGCGGCAAAGTGTACATCGAAGAACATGATATTTTTACGGCAAATGACACTGAGCTTTCGGAGATCCGGAACACGCATATCGGGTTTGTCTTCCAACAGTTTAATCTTTTGAGAAGAACCAGCTCGATAGAAAACGTCGAGTTGCCGCTTGTGTACGCCAAGGTGTCACAAAAGGAACGCAGAGCACGGGCGATAGCATTACTGCAGGAAGTCGGACTGGCAACGAAGATGACAAACTTCCCGTCCCAACTTTCCGGCGGACAACAACAACGGGTGGCAATCGCCCGCGCGCTCATCTCCCGACCAAGCATCATCCTTGCCGATGAACCAACGGGAAACCTTGACAGCAAATCCGGAAAAGACATCCTGGATATTTTTGAAAAACTCTATTCCCAAGGACGCACGATCGTGCTCGTCACGCATGATGAAGATGTCGCCCGTCATGCCAAACGCATTATCCGCATCGCCGACGGCAAAATAGTTGCCGACGGCAAAACACATAAGAAACAATCATGAATACCGCCGAATATATCCGATTGGCATTTAATGCGCTCCGTACCAACAAAGTACGGTCACTCTTAACGATGTTGGGAATCATCATTGGCGTGTCGTCAGTAATTCTGCTTGTTTCAATCGGCACGGGACTGCAAAACTACGTCACCGAGCAATTTGCCAGCCTCGGATCAAACACCATTATGGTCATGGCCGGCGACGTGGATATGAGCCAGGGACCGCGGGGAGCAATGATGTCTGCCAGTAAATTTGAACTCTCCGATGTTGCCGATCTTGAACGCGGCAGTGAATCCATCAAACAGGCTTCTCCCATGGTGCAGGGATTCGGATCATTCTCATACGGCGGCAACACCATATCCACCGAGGTATGGGGGTTATGGGAAAACTATTTCGATCTTGCAAAATACGAACCGGAATTCGGCAGAATTATCACGCAAAATGATGTTGAACGATCCCGCAGAGTGATCGTACTTGGTCACAAACCGACCACCGATCTTTTCGGCGAAGGGGTCAATCCCGTCGGTAAAACTCTTACGTTAAACGACGTGCAGTTCGAGATTGTGGGCACCATCAAATCAAAAGGCGGTGGCGGTGCCATGGGAAGCGCCGATGACTTTACCGCCATCCCCCTTACCACCGCGATGCGGCAATTCGACCGGGATCGCCCGTTTATGATGTTTGTCGAAGCCGTGGACAGCGAGCATGTCACTCAGGCAAGAGATGACGCGGAGCGGATTCTTGCACGTCGGCTCAAAGATGATGAATTTACCGTGCTCGAATCCACGCAACTTTTGGAAACGATCACGCAGTTTTTGAGCGTCATTACGGCGGCCCTCGGTGGTATTGCGGGCATCTCGCTCCTGGTCGGGGGCATCGGCATCATGAATATCATGCTGGTATCCGTCACCGAACGGACCCGCGAAATAGGACTTCGGAAAGCGGTGGGGGCAACGCCAAAGGACATCCTGATGCAGTTTCTTATCGAGTCGGTCATTCTCTCCCTTTTCGGCGGGGCAATAGGAATCGGTCTCGGCGCGCTGGGTGCTATCGGGCTCAGTAAGCTGATTAATACGTCGGTGACGCTATGGTCTGTGCTTCTTTCATTCGGCTTCTCCGCCGCAATAGGCATCATCTTCGGAGTCGCTCCCGCCATACGGGCGGCACGGCTCGATCCCATCGAGGCGCTTCGTTATGAATAACGGTAATCTTACGGAGTGCTACTCGGGCTGGCTGACTTTTCGATCGCCGACTTTAGCAATTGGTCAAATTCCTCTAGACTTGCAGGATTGCTGATTTTCACGTTATTCACGTAAAAGCTCGGGGTAGAATTGATACCCAAGGTGGTCGCGTCCGTAACGTCTCGATCGATACGTTTTTTCAACGAAGAATCCGCCATATCTTTTTTGAACTTCTCGACATCTAATCCCATATCCTTTGCATAGCCCGCAAAGATATCGCCCGGATTCTTTTCGTTGGACCACGCGCTTTGGGTAACATACATCTTATCGTACATTTCCCAAAATTTTCCCTGCACACCCGCCGCTTCCACCGCAAGCGATGCGGGAACGGCATTGGGATGAATATTTAAGGGAAAGTGGCGAAACACCAAGGTCATCGAATCCTTGTACTTTTCCATAAGTTGTTTGACGACCGTATGATATGCACCGCAGGCCGGGCATTGGAAATCACCGAATTCCACAAGGGTTACGGCGGAACCCGAGCCGAATTTATAACTATCCTCTGTGACAAGCAACTTGGGATCTACCGGGGGTGTATTGGTCGGCCTGCTAAACACAAAAGCCGCACCCACGATGATGACAAATGTTGCCGCAATAATACCCGCAAAAAGTTTTGTTTCGCTATTCATATGAAAAAGATTATAACACAGAGTTTTTTGCAGATGTCAGGTAATCCGAGAAGAGGGGCAACCTAACACCATGTGGCGACACCGCTCATGACGGAAACAAACACCTCGTTATACATTCCCCCCCTTACACGTAACAATGACGCGACTCCGGGCGCAAAAAATTCATGGTAGTACGGCAATCCTCAGGGGGAAATTTTTAAGCTTGATGGGGCAATTCCGGAGATAATCAAAGCACCCTAACTACTTCTTGTGTTGCGGCGCGTTAATGAGTCCGCATTTCTTGTATTTTAATCCCGAGCCGCACGGACAAGGATCATTGCGCCCGATTTTATCGGACGATACCGGATTTTTTGACACCTCAGACGTCGGTGCGTTGGTTTGCATCCGTTTCTTGGGAATCGGCAACGGACTCGACGTTTTTTTCTCCCCCGAGGGTGACGCACCCGCCTCTTGCCCGGGAGGCGCCATCTGCACCTGCACTTTAAATATCCGATGCACGATCTCGCTGTCGATACTTGAAAGCAATTGTTCAAACATCGAGAATGCCTCATTTTTGTATTCGACCAGCGGATCCCGTTGTCCGTATCCGCGAAGTCCGATACCCTCCCGAAGATCATCGATGGCATCCAGATGATTCATCCAAAGACTATCCGTCACCTGCAAGCTCACCCATCGTTCCACCTGTCGCATGACTTCGGGGGTTAACTGCTCTTCGCGTTTTGCATACAGATCGGAAGCCAGCCCGCTCAAAAATTCGGTCATCTCGCCCGCGGTATGGAACTGGCGGAGCTGGACAAGAAGTTGTTCCTGGCTGGCCGGATCAAACGGGATGACGGAAACAAATTCCGCAACTATTTTTTCCCTATCGATACTCCCCGAATCACTGCCGTGAACTGCCGTAAATGATGCGATATCGTCGGCAACTTTCTTCATGATCGCATCCTTCTGACTCTCCCCTTCCAGAACCTTGCGACGCCTCCTATAGACAATCTCACGATGTTTATTTAAGACGTCATCATATTCGACCAAATGTTTTCGGTTATCGAAATGGAATCCTTCCACCTTCATCTGCGCCTGTTCCAGCGCTCTCGATACCATCGGATGCTCAAGCGGGACATCCTCGGGAAGCTTAAAGACATCCATCAGTCTCGATACCTGATCGCCGCCGAAAAGTCGCATGATGTCATCTTCAAGCGATACGTAAAATCTGCTTGCTCCGGGATCCCCTTGCCGGCCGCTTCGTCCGCGGAGTTGATTATCGATGCGGCGTGATTCGTGCCGTTCGGTTCCGATGACGTATAAGCCTCCCGCATTCTGCACCGCCTCATGGCTTTTCTTCCATGCGGCAAGATCCTTTTCCCATTCTTTGGCGTCGGTGTATTCCCACTTTTCTTTCTTGGGTCCGCCCAAAATAATATCGACGCCGCGACCCGCCATGTTGGTCGCAACGGTAACCGCTCCGAGCTTTCCGGCATCGGCGATAATCATGGCCTCCCGCAAATGGTTTTTGGCATTTAACACCTGGTGCGGAACTCCCTTGCGCTTCAATGCTTCGCTTATTATTTCGTTTTTATCGATTGAGGTCGTACCCACCAGTACCGGCTGTCCTTTTTTGTGATGTTCGATGATGTCATTCACTATTGCCGTGTATTTTGCCCGCGTGGTCTTATACACCATATCGGGAAAATCTTCACGGACCTGAGCCCGATGCGTCGGCATGACGACGACATCAAGGTTATAAATCTTCTTGAATTCCTCCGCTTCGGTGGATGCCGTGCCGGTCATACCCGCAAGCTTTTCGTACATCCTAAAATAGTTCTGCAACGATACGGTAGCCAATGTCTTGCTTTCCTGTTGGATAGCCACTCCCTCTTTTGCCTCGATCGCCTGATGGATTCCTTCGGAAAATCGTCGTCCGTTAAGGAGGCGACCCGTAAATTCATCCACGATGATGACCTGTCCGTCTTTGACGATATATTCTTTCTCCCGGTGATAGAGCGCCCGTGCTTTCAATGCCGCTTCGACATGATGCACCGTTTCAAAGCTCGTTTCGTAAATATTCCCCAGTCCCAGCATTTTTTCGATTTTCAGGATTCCGTGATCGGTAAGATGCGCGGTACGGAGTTTTTCATCAATGCTATAGTCGGTTTCCTTGACGAGCTTGTCCACGATTTTTGCGTAGTCGTAATATTTGGTGGTCGCTTCTTCGGCGGGAGCCGAGATGATGTGCGGCGTGCGCGCCTCGTCGATTAAAATGGAGTCAACTTCGTCGATAATGGCGAAATGATAATCCCGCTGAACGAGCTGACTCATATCGCTCACCATATTGTCCCGCAGGTAATCAAAACCGAATTCCGAATTGATACCGTAGGTGATGTCTGCCGAGTATGCTTCTTTGCGGCTTACGGGTCGCAAATGGGTAAGGCGCCAATCGTTCGCACCGGGTGCGGTGTAGTCGGGATCATACAGAAATGATTGTTCGCTGATGATTGCCGATACCGTCAGTCCCAACGAATGGTAAATAGGACCCATCCATCCGGCATCCCGGCGGGCAAGATAATCGTTGACCGTCACAAGATGCGCTCCTCTTCCCGTTAAGGCGTTAAGGTAGAGTGCGGGAGTTGCGGAAAGTGTTTTTCCTTCTCCCGTCTTTTGCTCCGCAACTTTCCCCTGATGGAGAGTAATGGCCGCCATGAGCTGTACGTCATAATGCCGCTCTCCTATGGCACGAAACGCGGCTTCGCGTACCAATGCATACGCCTCCGGCAATATATCATCGAGCGTTTGCCCGTTTTTTAAGCGCTCTTTCAATTCGGCGGTTTTTTTGGCAAAACCCGATTCCTTGAGTTTTTTGACCTCAGGTTCCAACGCGGTAATTTTTTCGACCAGCGCTTTGAGTTTTTGTATCTCTTTTTCGTTACTGTCGAGAAGCTTTGAGAGGAACTTAAACATGATTGAAGTATTTTACCACAATACCGGGACTTTTTTTTACGGGTAGGATAGCATACACCACAACTCGCACCGCGGAGGGTATAATAGGGAAATTGTTTATGAAATTATCATCGCGCAACGAAAAAGTGTATTTTATTTCCGAATGCTTTAACGGGCTTATTTTCCATATGCCCGTGTGGGTGGCATTTGAACTCCAATACATAACGCTTGCCCAAATTGCGCTCATCGAGGCAATCGTGCAGGGCACACAGCTTCTTTCCGAACTTCCCACGGGCGCCGTTGCCGACCTTCTGGGCAAACGGGCATCCGTCATCATCGGAAGAATTATCGTCCTCATCAGTATAGTTATGTACGCTTCATCGCAGTCATTCGGCGACTTTATCCTTTACGCGATTATCGCGGGCATCGGAGACTCGTTTATATCGGGAGCAAAAGAGGCACTGATCTATGATTCGTTAAAGCAGGACGGAAGGGAGGAACAGTATCCCAAGGTAGCATCCAAGGCATCGCTCATTTTTCAGCTGTCATTTGCCGCCGCGATACTGGCAGGCGGTATTTTGAGCCTGTGGGGATATCAGGCGGCGATCTACGCATCCGCCGCCGCATACGCGATCGCTCTTATTTTGAGCTTCTGGTTTAAGGAACCTTCTGTCGATACGGATAAATTTACTCTGGTGCGCTACATCAGACAATTTCGCAGGGGATTCCAGGAAATCTTCAAGACTCCCTATATTCGCGACATATCGCTGTTTTACGTGGGAGTGGGAGGCATCACCTGGTCGGCAATGATGATCTATAATACCTCGCTTCTCACCACCATCGGGTATTCCGCGTTTTATATCGGCATCATCGTGGCTTCCATACGGTTATTTAACAGCAGTGTATTATTCGGCGCCCTGCATCTAAAAACTATCGTTACCAAACGACGGGCATACCTTTTCTTCCCCATTGCCATGATGCTTTGTTACCTGCCGGGAATATTTCTCACGAAAGAACTTGCCGTCGTTGCGGTAGCAATCAGTATCTTTGCTTCCAGTGCCCGGTGGGTGATCCTGGGAGGATACGTCAACGAACACTATGAATCGAAAAACAGAGCAACCGCGATATCCACGCTTTCCATGCTGGTTTCCTTTGCCGTCGTCGGATTTGCCCTCATCTCGACTCCCGTTATGGAATATTTCGGCGGCGTCAAGGCAATGTATACCGTCTTGGGAATAACGACCGCACTTACCGTACTCCCTCTGGGGCTACGGATACGTCGGCGCTATCACACGAAAGCGATTACCGGCTGATTACCTTTTTTCCCATCAGCGGTTGCAATACTTCCGGGATTGCAATTGATCCGTCTTCCTGCTGATAGTTTTCGAAAATCGCAACGAGTATCCGCGGACTGGCGATTGCCGTGTTGTTTAAGGTGTGACAGAACTTCATTGAGCCGTCCTTTGCCTTATAGCGGATTTTAAGCCTTCGCGCCTGAAAGTCCCCCATAAACGAATTGGACATCGTTTCCCCGTACGCATTTCTGCCGGGCATCCAGGTTTCCACATCATACTTTTTTACCTGCGGTTCCCCCATGTCGCCGGTGCACATCAAAAGCACCCGATAGGGCAACTTCAGGTCCTGCAGAATTTCCTCTGCGTTCGCAAGTAATTCCTCATGAAGAGTAAGAGAATTGTTCGTTTCATTCGGTGCAATAATTACTTGTTCGATTTTATTGAATTGGTGCAGTCGATAGACCCCTCTCGTGTCTTTGCCGTAACTCCCCGCCTCACGGCGGAAACACGGAGAAAATGCGACGAATTTTTTGGGTAAATCTATTTCGTTTAACACTTCATCGCTGTAATAGGCGGTTACGGGTACTTCTGCAGTCCCGGCTAAATACAGGTCATCTTTGGGAAGCACATATACTTCCTCTCTTCCCCACGGAAATTGTCCGTTACCGAAGAAGGTATATTCTTTCACCATACTGGGAGCAATAAGCGGCGTGTAGCCTTTGGCTACCAGCTTCGACTGACAATAGTACATGAGCGCAAGCTCAAGTTGTGCCGCTTCGTTTTTGAGAAAATACGCGCGTGACCCGCCGACCTTTGCTCCGCGTTCAAAGTCGATAAGATCGAGCGACTTGGTAAGTTCGATATGATCTTTGGGGGCAAAGGAAAATTTTGTCGGTTCGCCCCACTTTTTCACCTCCACATTTTCCGATTCGTCTTTCCCCACCGGCACCGATGGGTCGGGAACATTGGGAACGGTTAATAGCGCCTGCTGAAATTTTTCTTCGGTTTCCCGAAGCGTTTCTTCTAGCATCTTGAGTTCTTCTTTGATCGCTTTTCCCCGTGCGATACTTTCATCGGTGCGCGCTTTACTGACGTCATTCCGCTCGGCTCGCAATACTTCCGCTTTGCCGATCAGTGCCCGACGTTCTTCATCCAAGGTAAGTAACGTATCCCACTCGACAACCCTATTTTTATTCTCTGCCGCTGTTTTACACAGTTCCAGGTTTTCCCTGATAAATTTTATATCTAACATATATCCTCCTTTATACCACAAAAAAACACGCAAAAATCTGCGTGTTATGGTCCCGCCATGGCGGGAAGGTGCCACCCTAACAAGTTCTTAATTTAGAGCGTTACGGGCTCATCCGTCTTGGTTGCAACTCCAAGAGGCTAGGCGGTTGGAAGCCGCTTCAAACGCCTTTCATCCTTTATTATACGGCATTTGCTTCATTCGTCAATTCGTTGGTGATAACGGGAATGAGCATAGCAAGCGCTTTTTTTCGGTGGTTGTAGATTTCCGTTTCCCCGGGTGTCAACTCGTCGTGGTTATAGTATTTGTTGATTTCGGGAAGAAACAGAAGCGAGCGGTACGGAAAGCCCGGCGTCAGCTTATTTGCAGGATGCGTCGGCACGATACCGCGTACGCTTGCGGTGGACGTATGGAGGTTGCCGTTTTTGGTAACAAGTGCCAATACCAGCCGAAGTTGTGCACCCCGCCGTCCTTCGGGAACGCCGGACATTCGTTCCATGGTGTATGCAATCAGTTCTTCGTCAGTGTCCTCGCGATCGTTATTTTTCCATCGGTGGGAACGTACGCCCGGCTCTCCGTTCAATGCGTCTATTTCAAACCCGCCGTCATCGGCAAGCGTCATCAATCCCGACTGGTCGTGATAAAACTTCGCTTTCAAAATGGCGTTTTCCTCAAATGTTTCCCCCGTTTCCGCAACTCCCTTCGTTATCCCGATATCCCGAAGACCTATGAGCGTTACGGGAACATTGCGGAGAAATAATCGGAGTTCTGCAAGTTTTCCGGGATTTGTGGTGGCAATAAGCAATTTCTGCATTAGAGTCCCAGTTCTTCGTGATGCGCTTGCATGGCGGTAAGCGTTATGGTGATAAATTCCGAAAGCGGAATCCCCAATTTTTCCTCACACTGGGCGATTTGATCCCTATCCACCGCTGCGGCAAAGGCCTTTGTTTTCCATTTTTTCATCACTGCCGCGACATCAACGCTTTCGAGTTTCTTTTCCGGTCGCATAAGCGTAACGGCCACGATAAATCCGGTAAGTTCGTCAACGGTTTCCAACGCCCATTCCATGAGTCCTTCAAGTTCGGCAAGATCCGTATGCTTTCTGTTGTGGGACATGAGGGCATGCACCAACCTGCCCTCGTGTATTCCTTTTTCGGCAAGCCACGAAAGGGTCAATTTGGTGTGTTCATGCGGTGCATCTTTTGTTTTTTCCCAGTCGGCATCATGGAGTAACCCCATGACTTCCCAGGTGTCTGAGTCCCCGCCGAGTTTTTCCGCGAGTGCGCGCATACTGTAACCCACTGCATACATATGGCGCCGCAAATTTTCATTCTTCGTATGCTCGTGCAACAGATCCATCGCGACTTTTTTCGATACACTTGTATCCTTATCCTCACCTTTTTTCAGGGAAACCGCGGCAACCGTGCCGGAAATCGATTCGGGGCGCATGAGCGGGAACGGAATCACTTCCCGAATCATCCACGTATTGGTAATAAGCATCACTAATCGGTCAATCCCGATACCGATGCCCCCCAAGGGCGGCATTCCGTATTCGAGTGATTGGATAAAATCTTCATCGAGCGGCTGGGCTTCCGCATCCCCCGCTTTCATGTTGCGCTGTTCTTGTTCAAACCTTGATCGTTGCTCTAATCCGCTATTAATCTCACTCCATCCGTCGCAGATTTCCTTTCCTCCGACATATCCTTCAAACCGCTCCACACGGCCTTCTTTCGTGCGGTGTTCTTTGGAAAGCGGGCTTACGGCACGCGGATAATCAATTACCCACGTGGGCTCGATAAGTTTCGGTGTCACGAAATGGTCATATAACGCAAACAGCGCTTTGTCTCTGCTCCACTCACCGGTAACCTGAACACCGGCACTTTCGAGTCGGGATTTGATTTCTTCTTCCGAAATTTTTTGCCAATCGATGCCCGCGTATTCTTTGAGCGCTTCATCCACGGTAATGCGTCGCCATTTGCCGGAAATATCTATGGATTTTCCGTCGATCGTGATCATGTAGCTCTGATTCGCCGCTTGTGCGGCATGTTTGATGAGGTCCTCGGTAAGATCCATGATGCGATGATAATCCGCGTACGCTTCATAAAATTCCATCATGGTAAATTCCGGCTGATGCGTGGCATCCATTCCTTCATTGCGGAAATTTCTCGCGATTTCGAATATGCGCTCGTAGCCGCCGACAATAAGCCGTTTGAGGTAAAGCTCAGGTGCAATCCGTAAGTAAAAATTTACATCAAGCGCGTTAAGATGCGTGGTAAAGGGCTTTGCGTTGGTTCCCCCGTATAACGGCTGAAGAATCGGCGTTTCAACTTCCGTATAGCCTTCTCCCCAAAGAAACGTGCGGATTGCCTGTTCAATCTTCCACCGTTTATCAAGTGTCGCTTTTACATCGGGGTTAAGAAGCAGATCCAAATGACGCCGCCGATACCGTTCTTCGACATCCTTAAGTCCGTACCATTCATCGGGAAGCGGTCGCAATGATTTTGAAATAATCTGAAAGTCCGCGACAAATATAGAAACTTCTCCCGCCTGTGTCGTATCCACCGTTCCCTGAACGGAAAGAAAATCTCCGATATCCAAATTCGGCAGGAGCCTAAAGGCGGTATCCTTCACCAAATCACTTTTAAAAACAAGCTGTATTTTCGCGCTCTCATCGGCAAAATCGGCAAACATGATTTTGCCATGCCCTCTGAGTCCTCGGATTCTCCCCGCTACCGCAACTTCTTTTTTCAGTGACTGACGGGCATCCAAGATTCGTTGATCCCGTCGAGCCGTTGCAGGATAAGGATTTATCCCTTGGTTTTTCAGGGCTTCCAGCTTCTCAAGTCGTATTTTTTTCAGCGTGTCAATTGTTGCCATATGCGTACTCCGATTATCGTATATTACTTTGATCTATTCAATCGGTACCCATTATTCTCATATGAAACTTGCCGATATTCTTTCGTTGTTCACGCGTGCGTACTAAAAACCCGCCTTTCGGCGGGTTTCGGTTTCAATGTTTTTTCGGTTTTACTCTATATGTAAAACCTTGTAGTGGATCTTGCCCGCCGGCGCTTCCACTTCAACCTGCTCGCCTACCTTCTTGCCAAGGAGTGCCTTGCCAAGCGGCGATTCATGGGAGATCTTCTTGCTTGACGGATCCGCTTCCCATTCTCCGACGACGGTGAATACTTCTTTTTTGCCGTTTATATGAAGCGTGACTTTGCATCCTACGTCCACGTGACCTTTGGTGTGGGTGGTGACGACCTGTACGTCGTGAAGCACGATTTCGAGTTCGGCGATTCTGCCGTCAATGAAGGCCAAATTTTGTTTGGCATCGGTATATTCGCTGTTTTCCGACAAATCACCCTGTTCACGGGCATTGGCAAGCCGGGTGACAGCCGCGGGGCGCTTGACGTTTATCAGTTCGTCATATTCCGCTTTGAGCGTGTCTAATCCTTCTTTGGTAACGACAATATGGTTGTTGTTCATACGATCCTCTCGTTTAAAAAAAACTCCCCACGGTACTTAAATGCCGGGGAGCGATAATTTCCCGCCTTTTCGACTCGTTAGCCGTCAGACGTACGTTAGATTGTCTCAAACTACATTTTGGTTGTCAAGGCAGAAACTAGGCACATACGGGGTTTATCCGAGGCTAATTAACAGGGCTCCCACGGCCATGAGGATACCGCCGATAAGGGTGGAAACGCTTACTTTCTCCTTGAGAATAACGGCGGCAAGAATGATGGTGATAACAAGACTCAGCTTATCAATCGGGGCAACCTGTGACGCTTTCCCTACCTGCAACGCCCGGAAATAAAACAGCCAGGAAAGACCCGTGGTCACTCCCGAAAGCACCAGAAACACCAGCGAATACTGGGAAATTGCGGTGAGCTTGCTTGCCGTTCCCTGCCAAAACACAATACCCCAGGCAAAAATGAGGATAACAACCGTGCGGACGGCGGTCGCCAGATTCGAATCGACGTTTTTTATGCCTATTTTGGCAAGAATCGCGGTAAGAGCGGCAAATACAGCGGAAAGGATGGCATAAATAAACCAGGACATACCGTCAGTATAGCACCGCCGGCATGGGGGTTGCGGAAATTACCATATCCGCTCCAGGATGGCGGCAATATCGACAATCGTAAATCCCCCCCGCTCGATATGAATATTTTTGGTGGCAAGTTCAAATTCGTTGGGAATATTGGGATAGCCGACGTCGTGCACGACCGCTTTATCAATCGCAATATCCAATTCGCGAATCAGTTTATGGGACGGCTTAGCATTGTTAAACCACCGCGGCAACCCCCACTTTCCGAGACAGGTATCAAGCGAAAACGGACCGGCATATCTGCTTCGGGTAAATACCCGATTATCGGGAAGGGTGTGAATCGAACGAATACGGTTGATACGCACGGGAATTTGCTGACCGGCGACCGCAACACGGGTATCCGCCTGTTCCACCATCCCCGCCAACTCTTCCGTGTGTGCCTGATAGAGCGCGATATGATCGAGCGTAAACTCCCGTGGATATACGTGGATTGCATCGTTTCCTTCCTGTAATACGATCGATTCGATGCGATCAATAAATCGTGCCCGCGGGAACATTTTGCTGAGAAGATCGTCTCCGTGTTCTTTTGCCATGCCCTATAGTATATCAAAAAACTGTTACCTTCCTCTACTGGGGAAAAGTTAGGATGAGGACGACTTTTGGAGTGACTGAAGTTCTTCGGTTAGATTGTTGATAAGTTCCCGTTGTTTGTCCGGAGAGAGTGACGGTGCCACCGTACGCCAAAATTCCAACTCGTCCCGATCTTCACCAAGCGGGATAAGTTGTTCGATAATCTCATTAAGTTCGTCCATGACTATATCTTAAAAAAGAGTTTTTTCGGTTTTTCCGTCAATGACGCAATATTGCGAAAAATGGTCGCCGTCGTCTGATGGTTTGCTTCAATCCCCTTTGCCGCCGCGCGGAGTGTCGGGGCGATAATTTCAGGGCCGTACATCAACGCATACGCCGCCCACGATGAACCGTACGCAACCGCGGCGATTTCCGGTCTTCCCGCGGCGACGAGTCCGTATGACGCAAGTCCCGTGCCCACGATAAACGCATGGACAATCCTCCCGAGCGGGGTGAGATTCTGCTGATCAATGGTTTTTCCCGTGTAGGCTTCGGCACTCAACTTCACGTATGATCCCACGGTGGCATTAACTGCGGCGGAAAGCACCCGGGAAACGTTGGGGTGTTTCTTCATGGTATCTACGACTGTTTTCCACATGACTAGCCGTTTTTCGCGGAAATTTGTGATCGTCGCTTCCCGCTCCTTGGAAGGCAAGCTCACGGGTTCTTTGGAGATCGGTGTTTGGGACGATTCTTCCATAACCCCTCCACTATAACACGGAACCTCTGTACAGCGGAAAAGGATCGGGTATATACTGCATGCATATGGCAAAGTCCGAAATCAAAAAATTGGTGCGTCCCAAAAAAGGCCGGAAGATCGGGGGCGTGTGCCTTGCGGTAGCCAATTACCTCAATGTGGACGTTACCCTTGTCCGTTTGCTGTGGGTCTTTGCCTTGCTCCCCGGCGGAATACCAGGGATCATCCCCTACATCCTCTGCTGGATTTTCATTCCCTCCGAAAGTTAATCGTTTGTGAACTTACAAGCGTATGGTTTCTCACCCAGTATGCTTGTGGAAACGAGTAAAATATCCTATAATAATGGCTCCGTGAAAGAGACTCTGCAACCCACCCGCTATACACTTGCGTATGAAAAAGGCGAACTCGTTCGCCGCGGCAAAAAAACCGTACGAGGACACGAAGTAACACTCTATACCAACTATTCCCGACTCCCCCGAGACATTCGTGGGGACGTATTGGTACGCTTACTGGTAGAGGTTGCAAAGGCCCCGAATCCGTGCGACAATTGTTGCTTACCCGTTACATTGAGGCCTCAGAGAAAATGGATAGAAACGCCTGGTACGGTAACTATGAGGATGTAGCCGTGGAGCCGATTACCTATACCATAGATCCCCGCAGAAAGCCGATTAGAATTGAAGAAGCGCCGATTCTCCGCGCACCAAATAACTGATTTTCCGACTAGGATTATTTTCTGTAGCGGAAAATATTGAGATTTATGGCGTTTGCACTGTTTTTGCCGTCCAGTTCGATACGCACCCCGTCCCCTTCCACCACCGCACCGGCCGTATGTCCGGGACGACCGCGGAAGTTACGGATGAAGTAGCGTACGCCGCTAATCCGCACGCAGGCATTTGCTCCTTCGGGAACCTCGGCGTATTTGCCTTGCTCGTTCCTTCTTACATGCACTTTTGCATAGCCTTTTGCATTGGCATTATCGACCACAACGTCTCCTTCAAACGGCCATATTTCGAGTGACATGACGTTCATTATAGCGTATGGTATCAACCCGCCTACCCTCACACTTCGGAAGTTGTTTGCTCTGCACACATCGGGACAAATTCCTCCACTGATGTCCGCATCAAAACAGGCCATCGTAAGCAAAGCCATGGAATCAGATGCATCTATGTAATCTGATACAATTACCATCGGATATCAGATGACTGAACAATTACATCACCTTAACCTGACAAAGGAGGAGCTCGGTCATACAGCCGTGTTCCTGAATATTATTCTCCGTGGAGCAACTGACGATCCGACTTTTGCGGGACGCTTTCCTGCAACCACCGGTGAATTCCGGGCACAAAAACTAAACGATGTGTATTTCCAGATATTCGGCCGTGATCATGATGAAGTGGTAAAAAGATACGGACACAGACATGAACAACGCGGCGAGGAAACAGGTATCATCGCTCTGAGCGATACTGAACGGGAGATGTTCCATAACGAACTGAAAAACGAACTGGATTCCCGACCTCTGTTACAAAAGCCATATCGCAAGATTTTGGAATCCATAGCGCGCAAACTTATCTAATGGAGTCAATTCTCCGTGCCTCACACTTCGGAAGTTGGTTGCTCTCCACACATCGGGAAAAACTACTCGCCATATGTCCAAGCAAGTGCTCGTGCGGGGATAAGTGAGCCCATCGGAAAATACAGCACTGTATTGTACCCGCGACGCAGGAGAAACCGCTCGGTGTCCTTTTGTCCGTATAGCGGGTAGGTCATCCGTACCGGTTTATTCTCCATTCGGGAAAGGGCGGCCGCCATGTGTTCCAGGTGGGAAAACGCGCTTACCCCACTCCCCCCACGGGCACGACGATGTGTGTTTTCCATTTCAATCTGTTGGCTGCGTGCCGCCATGACAAACGAAAATACCGCCTGTTCGGTGCCGTCAGGGTGATACACACAATCAGCCGCATATTAAGCATGAGGGAAACTCTGTACCGTCCAATCCGCTGTCTCAACAATATTACTCCCCCCCTTTGCAACGGATCGGAGCACGCGCGCGTACTCTACCATTTCCTCTGACGCGACAAGATGTTCGTAAATTGTAGGACGTTCCTTAGCCATACCTATGAGAGCAGATTATACCACGGAGAGCGTACTATAGGGCTAAATATGAGGAGATTGCATAAGTACCCCGTGCCGGATTTGGTGTGACTACACCACTCACCAGCAGTATGATTCGCGTCGAAGACGCCGCTTGTTAACTGCTGGACTGCGAACCGATGCCCGGTTCAAATCTGTAGCCGGATTGCAGTGACTACACTGCACTCACCAGCGTTAAGACTCTCTGAAAAAGGAATGCGCCGGATTGATCGCGATTACGCGACACTCGCCGGCAGTAAGACTCGTTAACTGCCGGTTGGCGAACCGGTGTCCGATTCGCATCTGGTATGAGATGCATAAAAACAAAAATCGGGCGTATGCCCGATATTTTTGTTTATGTACCCCGTGCCGGATTCGAACCGGCGATTTGTTCCTTGAGAAGGAACCGTCCTAGGCCGCTAGACGAACGGGGCGATATTTAGTTTTTAAGCATAACTGCACGGGGCGTATGCGCTAAATCGATCATCATTGTACCATTTTTGGAGCCTCGCCGAAACGAGAAATACTGAGGGGAACACTAGATAAGTGTCATGAGCAGGGTATCGCTAAAGTTTCTAAATCCTTGGGATTTATAAAACTTGAGAGCTCGCATATTGTCATGCAGTCCTTCTACACTCATCCGCTTGGCCCCCCGTTTCCTGGCAATCGCAACGGCCTTTTCCACCAGTTTGGTTCCTATCCCCTGCCCGCGAAACATGGGGTCAACGCTCAAATTCGTAAGCTCCGCTATCGGGTTATACGCCCGCCAGGAAAAAGTGAGGAATTTTACCAAGATATAGCCCACGATTTTTTCTTCAGCAGTAGCAAGCAGGACAAAGGCTTTTCTACTCCGAAGCATTTTGGTGAAAAATCTCCTTCCCGCCGCACCGTGCGACCATCCCATATCATACTCATCGGTAAATTGCCGCTCGTGTTCAAAGAGTGACTGGCTGAGTGTACAGATTGCATCAAGATCGGAAAGTTTTGCGCGTCGGACGGTGATGTGCATGAGTACAGTATACTCCGCTTAGTGCGAACCGTTATAGATGCGGAAAAATTCGCGGAAAAGGTTGGCCACCCGGTTTTTGGTTGCGGGATCCTGGAGTGCCGCCGTGACTTCTTCATGACTCGTCGCATTAGTGCCGTCGGGGGCGATGACGTTGGATACAAGCGATACGCCGAGTGTTTCCATGCCGATATTAGATGCCGTAATGATTTCGGGTACCGTGGACATGCCGACGGCGGATACCCCCGATCGCCGGAGCGCCTGTGAATCGGCAACCGATTCAAACGTCGGACCCGTGAGCGCCGCATACACCCCTTCGTGTACTCTGTCCGCTTCTCCCGCATGCGTTGCCGCATGAAGAAGCATGTCCCGAAGTTCGGCGTTATACTGCCCGTGCTGAGGCTGGAATCGCTCGGCATTCATAAACTGCACTTGGGGACCGAGCAACACATTGGGGAAATAAATATCCAAGTGTGAGGTAATCACCATAAGGTCGCCCGGCCTGAACTTTTGTTCCAGTCCACCCGCGGCATTGGTCGCGATATACGTATCGGCTCCCAACGCACGAGCGACATAGACGGGAAACACGACCTCTTTTAACGCGATGACCTGATTGGGTTGGCCGCCGCTTTCGTAATAATGCCGTCGTCCCTGATAACCGATCACCGGGACTCCTTCAAGGTATCCCGCAATCAGGTTTCCTGCATGTCCTACCACGGTGGGTTTATGAAACCCGGGGATCTCTTCATACGGAATCACCGCGAGTTTTTGTATTTCATCGCCGATTACTCCCAAACCTCCGGAACCTAACGTGAGCACTACTTTGGGGACAAATCCTTCGGGGAGCCGTTCTTTGATGTAGGTTTTTGCCTCATCAATACGACGTACGTACGATTCCGGATCAAACAACGGAAATCGTTCCTGCGACACTCGGCCCGGTCGCTCCACAGTTGTCATTGGAGGGAGTATATCGCTCCTATCAGATATTTACAACAAAATGTTACAATCTTGGCATGGATTTTCAGAGGAAGAAAAAGAACCGATGGCCTCGTTTCATTCTCCTGCTTCTGTTTATCGGGTGGCTAATCATCGGCGCGCTGAAACTCATCGCGGGGGGCAAAAACACGGTGATTTCTCCCATTCCCGATGATCCGACTTTTGTCCAACCTACCAAAGCGCCCGCAAAATCATTTACTTTTTTCAAAAAGCAGAAAAGCGCCGACGATCTCGCCGAAAAGATCGAGCAGACGGTGAACGGCGCCTGGAACGATTACTCAATAGTTGTCGAACAATACGGCGGGGATTTTTCGCTTCGACAAAGTGAGGCGGAAATTTTTGTCGCCGCATCGGTGAACAAAGTACCGATTATCGCGGCCCTGTATTACCTTGCGGGCAAAGGTGAAATAGATTTGGATCGGGACATCACCGTACAGGCCTCGGATATCCAGGATTACGGCACGGGATCCATCCGCTATAACAAACCCGGCGCGGTCTACTCGATTAAAACACTCGCCAAACTCATGATCAAGCAAAGCGACAATACCGCCGCCTACATTCTCGCCAATCACATAATAGGATTCCCCAGGCTTTCCGAAATCGTCACCCAATGGGGGCTCACCCAAACCGACATGGTGAAAAACAACACCTCAAATCAGGATATCGCCAAACTGTTCCGCATGATTTACGACGGCAAAATTACCGACAGCGCGCATACCCAGGAGATGTTATCGTTTTTTAAAGATACCGACCATGAAACCCGGCTTCCCGCCAAACTTCCCGACAACGCACTTATCTATCACAAAATCGGCACGGAAGTGGGCATTATCCATGACGCGGGAATCGTCACCGACGGCAAAATCACCTACTATATCGGGGTATTTATCAAAGGCGCCGCGGAAAACGAAGAAACCGACGCTCTCATGGCCGACGTCTCCAAGCTGGTATACGACTACCTGCAATAGTTACGCCTTTGCGGAAAACTTAAGTGGAGGGATTGCGACCTTTAGCACCTCATCCATGTGTTCGACAAAGTGAAACTTCACGTCGCTTAAAACTTTCTTCGGAATGTCTTCCAAGTCCTTTTTGTTGTTCTTGGGAAGAATCACTTCCTTAATCCCCGCCCTGTGTGCGGCGATCACTTTTTCTTTGACTCCGCCGATCTCGAGTACCCTGCCGCGAAGCGTGATTTCCCCCGTCATGGCAACCAGTCGTCTGGCCGCTTTTTTGCTTAATGCGGATACGATGGCAGTTGCAATCGCCGCTCCCGCAGACGGACCGTCTTTGGGGACCGCTCCTTCGGGCACATGGACATGCACGTCAAGTTTCTGATAGAACTTCTCCGGCAATTTGAGTGCCTTATAGCGGCTCCGTACATAGGACATGGCCGCTTGTGCGGATTCCTTCATGACTTCACCGAGTTGTCCCGTGAGGATAAGTGTACCGCGACCCGGCATAAGCGCTACTTCGATGAATAAGATGTCGCCACCCGCTTCCGTCCAGGCAAGTCCCGTGGACATGCCGACTTCATCTTTCTTCTCGGCAAGCGAGGAAGTGAATTTCGTGGGTCCCAGGTAACTTTGGAGATCGTCCGGCGTAATTTTGTACTTTTTCGTCTCTTTGCCGTCGGTTTCCGCTATTTTCTTTGCGGTTTTTCGAAATACGGTCGCCACTTCGCGTTCCAGATTACGTACTCCCGCCTCCCGTGTGTAACGGCGGATAATTTCCCGCATAGCTTCTTCGGAAAGGTCAACGACCCCTTTGGGTACCCCGTGAATCACGCGTTGTTTTTCAAACAGATAGTCGCTGGCAATATGATACTTTTCATCTTCCGTATATCCCGCAAAGCGGATAATCTCCAGCCGGTCCCGAAGAGCAGGCGGGATCGTATCGAGCTGGTTACACGTCGTGATGAAAAACACTTCCGAAAGGTCGTACGGAACCTCCAGATAATGATCGGAAAATGCATAGTTTTGTTCGGGATCAAGCGCTTCCAAAAGAGCCGAGGAAGGATCGCCGCGGAAGTCTGCTCCCACCTTGTCGATTTCATCGAGCATGAATACGGGGCTTTTGGTACCCGCCTGTTTGATGCCTTGAATGATGCGTCCCGGCATGGCACCGACATAGGTTCTGCGATGACCGCGGATTTCCGCTTCATCCCGTATGCCGCCCAATGACATTTTGACGAATTTTCGACCCAACGCGCGGGCAATGGATTTCCCGATCGAGGTCTTTCCCACTCCGGGAGGTCCCACGAAACACAGAATCGTGGGTGCTGATTTACTGCCTTTCTTTTCCTCTTTCTTCTCTTTCTCCGACTTGCTCTCTTTGTCGGAAAGTTCCGTCGATGCGTTTCGGAGTTTCATCACCGCCAAAAATTCCAAAATACGTTCCTTTATCTTTCCCAACGCATAATGATCGGCGTTTAAAACCTTCTCGGCATCGGCAAGATTTACCTTGTTGATGTTTTCATCCTGCCAGGGAACCTCTACCAACCAATCGAGGTAGGTGCGGACATAGGATGCCTCGGGGTTATACTGCGACATTTGGGTAAGTCTCCTCAGTTCCTTTTCCGCTTTTTCGCGTACTTCGACAGGCATACCCGCTTTTTTGATCTTGTCGGCGATTTCTTTAAACTCTTTATTTTCATCATCGTCACCGAGTTCTTTTTCGATGGTCTTGATTCGTTCACGAAGTACCTGTTCTTTGACGTTCTTTTCAAACTTTTCCTGGGTTTTGGTGGCAATTTTTCGTTCCAACTCAAGCACCTTTACTTCTTTGGCAAGGTATGATGCTTCTTTTTCAAACCGTGCCTTGACGGAGTTAATCTCCAACAGTTCCTGTCGTTCACTGGGCTTGGTATCAAGAACACCGGCAAGCTGATAGGAAAGAGTTGCGGGAGACATCCCCGACATGATGTTCATGAACGTCAGAAAATCCATGGTTTTCCCGAGCTTCACCGCCTGGCGGAGTTGTGCGGTCAGGTGATTAAAGAGCGCTTTGGTTTCCTCATCGTCTTCGATGACGTCCGCGACTTCCGCAACACGGGCGACGAAAAACGGCTCGACGGCCTCATACGAAGTCAATTCTACTTTCGCAATTCCGCGAACAAGAGCGTTTATTTCGCCTTCGTTGCGCATCATCTGGACAATTTCCCCGACGGTGCCGATCTGGTTTAAGTCACTGGGGGTCGGATCGTTGATGTTGGGGTTTCTCTGCATCACCAGAACGACACGCTTGCCCGCGTTTTGTGCGGCTTCGATGGCGGCGACGGATCGTTGTCTCCCGAAGGTCAAAATCATTTCCGTCCCCGGGAACACGATACCGTCACGGATGGGAACGACGGGCAAAATTTGATTTACGTTATCAAGTGAAGTACTCATAGGTGTTTAGCACTCTAGTATAACTAGTGCTAAATAAATGTCAACCCCCGATTTTTATATAGGGTTAGACGCGTTACACAAATTCGTTCAGAAGCTTATCCCAATGCGCCACTTCCAAAGGAAGATTCACGAGCGGTTCTCCGGAAAGTGCCGGCTCCAATGCTTCGCTCGTCGGCTTTTCTTCTTTGTAAAATATGCCGAGGGGTATTTTGTCACCCCACTCCATGGCCTTTTCGATCGCCTTGAGCTTATCGGTCGGGGCATACCCTTCCTGTTCCAACTTGTATAACCGTTGTCGATACCACTGATAGGTATGCACTTTGTCGAACGTGACGCAGGGCTGTAACACGTCAACGACGGCAAACCCTTTGTGTTTCATCGCTTCCACCATGATTGCGGTAAGTCCCGGGAGATCGCCGGCAAATCCGCGGGCGACAAACGTGGCGCCGGCCGCCAGGGCCACGCACAGCGGCGCCAGCGGCGCCTCGATCACGCCCATCGGGCTGGACTTGGTCTTCTTGCCCTCTTCGCTGGTCGGCGAGAACTGGCCCTTGGTCAGCCCGTAGATGCGGTTGTTGAACAGCAGCATC